>ULXH01000701.1_pt1 | contig 10272 bp, 5 predicted proteins | sample 1961101 | NCBI WGS metagenome assembly ULXH01 (sample SAMEA4835833, study PRJEB28245) | human gut metagenome | biome: gut microbiome; material: fecal sample | place: Denmark | collected 2008 | reverse complement strand
CTGGAGCATGTACCAAAGTATAGCTATATAAGTTATTAAAAAATTCCATTAAAACACCTCACAAGTGATATTATAAAGGCTAATCAACTTATAAATTTCAAACTAAAAATATATAACTAGAAACCACCCACCCTACGATAGTAAATACAATTGACAGTCGCAAATATTTATTTAGATGCATAGGTAACAGATTCAAGTAAAAAAACCATTATCTATATATCACGTACTTTATATAGACTTACCATACATCACCTATAACACAAAATCTAAGTCCTGTATGGATAGGTGATATATGATGTAGTGAAAAATATGTACAGTAATACTTTAGATAGAATACACTATAAACTACATTACACAAAGAACATGATGTAGCTTATATCTGTGCATCATATAAAGAACATCTATACATCGAAAATATTAAAAGTATATAACTAATTACCATACATCATGTAGTGTAGTAATATATAGTGTTTAACACTTGATATATATATATAATATGATATACTTTTAATATAGATGGTTTTACATTAGGTGATACATCACCTATCTTAAGGCGTTATATATTACTTATACTTATGGAGGAAAGCTTATGGCTGCAGTAGCAATTGTTTTTTTGTTAGAAAAAGGAGGGGGTTCGAAAACTACAACTACCAAACTAGTATCCCAAGATTTAAATAGCAGAGGTTATAAAGTTTGTACTACCGACATGGATGGCCAATGTAATTTCACAATGGCTTCGGGGCTCCCAATCAACACGGAAAAAAATATCTATACATTATTAAGAAAAGAGTCCGATGCGATTGATAGCATTGTCTCTACAGATAGCGGAGATATCTTACCTGGTAGCCCAATGATGAAAAATTGGGAAGCAGAATCTGCCGGCCTGAAAGATAGTATGATCAGGTTAGGAAATCGATTAGAACCCATTAAGGAGTATTATGACTTTATGTTATTTGACACTCCCCCATTTCTAGGGATTTCAACCTCTAGCACCCTTCTTGCTAATAAAAAGGTTTTTGTTGTTATTCCAGCAACACCTGACGATTTTGGAGTAGCAGGTGTAAATGATACCATAGAAGATGTTGAAGCTATTAAAGAGAGTTATGGTATTTTCGGAGTAGATATCCAAATCGCAGGTATACTCGTTACCCAAGTAAATAGAGGTAGTAGCCTTGGTCGAAAATCTATCAAACAAATCGAGGCTAGGGAAGCTGTGAAGCGACTTGAGGAAATTGCTGAAAAACATGGAACAAGAGTTTTTGATCAATACTTGTATGTCAATCAACAATACAAAGATTTTGTCGCAAAAAGAGAGAATGTCTTTACATCAACAAAATATGATGTTCCTAAGAAAGAAATTCGTAGAGTAACGGATGAGCTTTTAGAAGTTATAGAGAAAGGAAAATAAGCGATGGCAAGTCTTAATGTAATCTCGCGAAGAATTTGTAATGAAATTGATGCAGCCATTCAAAACAACGATTTTGAGACGGCTAAAGAAAAATTTGACGGTTCTATTAAAGGGAAAACAGTTGAAACGGATGTTTTAGATGAACTACGTAAGAAGCATGACGTTAGCTTTCTTTTAGAGGATGAACCAAAAAAAGAAGTGGCAGTTATTGATAAAACAGAACCAGTCACTAAAGTTAGGGCGGATGAAGCATCTGATACAGATATTCTTTTACCTGCAGCGACACCTAGCGAGAAAACTAGAGCTAGCTTTAATATGACACAATTATCGCTTATCCGTTTTAATGCTATCCGTGCGGTACTGGATAACGAGGATTTGAACGGAGACAGCGGAAATTACCCACGTCGTGGAGGGTCCGATAAACTTTTCACAGAACTCCTCAATAATATTTACCAACAATTTAACCCATCTCAAAAAGAGCTATTTAATAAAATTATTGAATTAGAGATGCTTAAAACAAAAAAAAGAAAATAAACAGAACTGAGTAGTTCTGTTTTTTGATTTTTAGATAATAATTGTACTAGTTATTATAGTTATCATAGTTATAATAAAGTTATTATAGTTATTATAGTTATAAGGTGTGCCAATCTCAAGAGGGACAAGGGTTTTCAGCTATATATCTAATAGATTAGTGACAATAACTAATAGATTAGTGACAACATCTATTAGTTTTGGGAAATAATCTAATAGATTAGTGACGATAACTAACGATTTAGTGACGACGACAAATAGATTTGAGACAACATCTAATAAATTTGGGGAAAGAGAGGGAAATACCCTTTCTTTTTACTCTAAATTTAAGAAATGCGTAAAATTAATACACTATATCTAATAGATTTGAGACAAGAGGAATATATCGTGTTTTAGTATGCCCGAATTTGTTAGATATTGTTATCGGTGAGCGTTTCTACATCGTGTATATCTAATAGATTTGGGACAGTTAAAAAAATCTGTTCTGTATTTCTATCAAATGCTTCAGATATAAGGTGTTTGACGATACAAAAACATAAGGATTTCACTATAATATCTAATAAATTTGTGACAATTTATTGGAATTAAAAATACTTTCCCGAAATTATTAGATGTTTGATTTTATATCTAACAGAATAGGGACAATACTAGATAATATCTAACATTTTTGGTACAATATGATAAATTATAAAAAAGCAGGTTATCATAAATGTCACAAATACCAAACGATTTATCTGTTATCAAACCATATGATGAAATCAATATAGATGGTTCAAAGTCGATTAAGTACGACAAAAAATTGCCAGCTCTTTTCCATACTGGAAATCTGAAAAAGATAGAAAATAGCCTTGTTGAAGTTATCTTTGGGCAACTAAAAGATCGTGACGGATTGGTCACGATAAGTTTCAGCGATCTTGCTCTATTGGCAGATTACGCTAAGAAAGATGCTAAGACTGGAAAGAAGCGACCTAAATTAGGAAAAGAGTTTAATAGCATTATGGAAGAACTTGTTCCTAAATTGAAGGGGATTTCTTACGTCAATGTCCTGGATCATGAAGTCACCGAGGATGGCTTTATCAAAGATAGAGAATTTATCTCTTTATTTTCTCCCACGACACGTTTGAACCTAGACATGGGATTTATCCAATTACAATTAAGCGATGAAGAGATACCGGCCGGTGAGTATATTGATGAAAATGGTGAAACCCAACAACGTATCATAAAAATCAAAGACCTCTTTAACAGTAGTCAGTGGAGCACTGAGACTAGAGGTTTTACTGGCTTTATTGAGTATGGCCGCGAAATACACAATGCTTTAAGCACGGTAGCTGGTCAAGACTTATTTCGATTTCTAACAGGATATCGAAACACAGGTTATGTGACAGTCAAAGCTGATTTTTTTGAAAAGGTAGTTCTTAATTTAGATACAGAGGCAAAGTTAAAAACAAAGTCACAATATTTGAATAAAGCGCTCAAAGATATCAATTCTCTAAAAGATCAGGATGGCGAACAGATTGTTCAGAATCTTAAAGTGGAAAAAATCAAAAAAGGACGTAATATTGTTCGCTATATTTTCACCTTTAAACCATTTACACGTGACCTAGATACCATTGAATCTATCAACGGAAAAGAAGTTCACTTTAGTGACAATGAACAGGCCAAAATGAACGCACGTCTTAACGGGGACTATAAACTAGTGTTATCAGAATTCAGGAAAGTATTTGGTAAGAAAACTAAGTCTGATAATTACTACAATCACAAACAATTGAAAGAGTTTACGAAGGAGTTGGGTCCAGATTTAGTTATCGAAGCGCTAGCAAGGACAGCTGCGAACGGGAAAACTTTTGGATGGACAAGAGGTGTTCTTCGTAATTGGGTTGCAGCGGGCTATCATTCCATAGAAGATATGATGCAGGGGCAAACTAGAACAGTTGACACAAATATAGGGAATGATAACAATATTAATAATGCGCAACCATCAACTCCTAAGAAAAAGGCTGATACCAATGTACCGGATTGGGTCCCTGGCAAGATTGATTTCACACCAGAGCAAAAGGCAATCGTCGGACTTTTTGATGATCTCCAAGCTAAGGAGGTATTTGATGATGCTGATTATCGTTTGGAGGCAAGTTTTCTAGCCTTAATAAAAGATTTTTATGTAGAAGGGCAACATCCTTATATCAATTTGTCTACTCATAAAGACCGATTGGCTTTAAAAGAAAGAAGAAATATATAAAGAAGTAATAAAAACAATATATGTAAAAGCTATACATGATGTATGGCTTTTTTAGTTTTAAAGAGTATAGGTCAAATTTTGGTAAAGTAAATGTATTTAATACTACAATTTTTGAAAGGTTACCATGGAAGATAGAACAAAACAATCACTTTATGAGCGATTAAAAGCAAACAATACTTTTTGGACCTATTTTCAAAAAACACAAGATAGTATTGGTGATAGGAAGGCATTGACTTTTGTTAAACCGTATAATGGGGTGTTTGTTGGAAGAGAAAATGAGTTGAGGAGGTTGATGCATACCGTATATACACCTAAAGAGCCGTTCGCTGCATTAATTGCCCCACCCGGCGCAGGTAAAACAACGGTTGTACAAGAACTGGTCCGACGTATTAACAATAATGAGGTTACGAACCCTCTTAACTATGAGCTAATCATATTGAAGTTATCGTTGCCAAAGATTGAAAAAATCGGACGAGACAAACTTGCCTCGACAATCTCAGATATTATCCCAACCATCAAACAGTTGCAAGATAAAGCGAGAAAAGAGTTGAAGAATTCAAATATCAAATTTGCTCTCTTTATTGACGAATTTCATTACATGATAAAAACATTTCTTAAATCAACAGGAGACTCATTGGGCTCAGATTTGATGAAAGAAGAAATGGGAGAACAAGAAGATCCAATCATTACATTTTTTGCAACAACCGAGGAAGAATTCCAGAAATATATTGTTTCAGACGGAGCTTTCAACGACCGCCTAACACGTTATATTTACTTTGACCCATATACTCACGATGAGCTAGTTGCAATCAATGCTCGAACTTGGGACAATCTTCTAAAAGATTGGGGGTTGGCCCCTCACCCGTTAAGTAAACCAATTATAGAGTATATTCTACATAATAGCCATGTATACAACAGTCGAATGAGCGAACCCAGACGGTCAAAACAGTTCCTTGAAACCCTTTTGCCATTTTATGTTTTAGAGAACAAAACAATTACTCAAGAGGTTGTTCAAGAAGCGTTTACTTTATCTAAAAATATCAAGCCAGATGCTACAATCGATGTATTCGAGGCGATTAAACAAATTGAAACTCGTATCAAAGGGCAGGAAATGGCCAAAACGCAGCTTTATAGGATTCTAAAGCGCTTCTTAGTTCGTACAGGTATGAAAAGGAAGCGACCGATGTTGTCTTTATTTTTGGTTGGTCCGTCTGGTGTTGGTAAAACAGAGATAGGCCGTATTTTAGGAGAGATTGCTTATGGGAAAACGGCCAATCCTGATGATAGACTCCTTCTACTAGATATCCCGATGTATTCTAATGTGCCTGATGGTGGAGGAGTGAATATAATGAACCAAGAAATTGGCCAAAAAGTTCGCAACTCTCAAGAATATGTCATCATTTATGATGAAGTAGAAAAAGGGGTTCTTTCACCAACGAATACCAAAATTGGAACAAATCTCTTATCATCATTCCTAAAGCCAACAGAAGAAGGGGTTATTAAGTATATCGACCGTTTTGGAACGTCATATAAATTACCCATCCAAAATAGCATTTTGATTTTCACTTCCAATGCTTCATATGAAGTCATAAACGGTATTGAAAAATATAACTCTAGTCAATTAATAACAACTAATGACTTGGAGTTTGACCGTATTCAGTTTGAGCAACAAGTGAAAAAAGACCTTACTACCAATAGAGGGTTTACACCAGAGTACCTGAGACGGATTGATGGATTAGTTATTTTAAATAAACTAAGTGTCTATAATGGTATTCAAATTGCCACAGAAGTTATTGAGCAAAAATTAAAGGAACTAAAAGATGAATTAGGAATAACGGTTTATCTTCCAGAAGATACCTACTACACCTTTGATGAAATTGAAGGTGCTCCTAAGTACAAACGGAAAGTCAAAGAAACAATCAATCCAGAGACAGGTACCATCGAAGTAGAAGAAGAATACATACTAAATACCATCAAACGATTCAATCCTGAAACTAAACAGGAGGAAGATTTTGAAGGTTTTGTAGCTTCTCCGTTTGCTGTCTACATAGCAAATACTAAGGCAAATATGAGTGATGCCAATGCCGGGGGTGCTAGTCAAATTTATGACATATTGAGTGAAGAGTTAGATGGTCTTCTAGGGGATATCAAATTCCGTTATCCAGATGTTTCAGAAATTACCCTTACATTTAAGGCTTGGGATGCAAACAATCAAGAAGCAAGGACATTTTTAGATGACGAACCAACACTTTCTTATGTCCGTAGGGGGATTAATCCTACCTGGGTTAATTCGGTCGATATGACTTTAGATTATAGTTTGACACTGAATCGAAAGCTATCGATACAAGAAAAGGAGGTAAAAGAAACAAGTGAAGCCTAGAAAAATACTTAGTAAAACCTTATTGATGGCACTGCTAGCTACTGGCATATCAAGTGGTGTGACGATAAGTAGCACCTTTTATAATGAATCGCCTCCAATCGCCTACGCTGACTCTCAGAAGGTTTCCATTGAGATTGATAACGCAAAGGTAACAAGAGCTTACGGCAGTCACAGTGATGGTGAACTGAATAAGAACGGTGTTGATTTTATCAAGGTCCCTCATTTAACCACTTACGGTTCTAATGGTAGTACGGTTTTTGGTGGCGGAAATGATGTGTATATCAAAAAATCGGACCTTAACAAAAAGGCAGGTAAAAGTGTAACTCCCAAAACACTTTATTATCTGCTTGGAAGTACAGCTATTGATCCATATAGCGAAGGGGAATCCTCGACTGTTTTACTCTATTATGAAATTGGGAATGGCAAAGTCAACTATGATGGTCAGAATGGTTTCTGGGGGGCTTCCAATGATGCTGTTAAAGTGAGTGATTTGTTAATATCTCTTAGAGGCAATGGGGAAGCAGCGGCAGGACAACAGGTTCCAATGACTAGTGACCTTTCATTAGGTGATAGACCAATTGTTGGTAATCTCTTGGCTGAGGTATTCTATACAGAAATGTCTAGTAACGGTGATTCCTTCAAGAAATCAGATATTGGTTACAGTACTATCGCCTCTTATCCTTCTGCAACGGCTTCTATTGAACAAAAGGATGGTATGCCCTCGTCATTTACTTATTACCCTAATAATTTAAGCAAGTCTAAACAATCCACCAACGAAGGACAGACGTTAGCTAATATTCTTAATCTCTATGCTAATGCTGGTTGGCTTACAGTATCAAAGAGTGCAACGTCCTCTGCGACGACAACCAGTGATGGAAGTGATGGGCTCTTCGACACTGCGCTTATCGCCTCTGGTATCGGAGTAGGGTTCTTTAGCGGTTCTTTAGGGACATTGCTAATACTAGCAGGTGTGACATCGTTCTTACTTCAAAACCTATTAACTGGAGTACTGGATTTATTTAGAAACGTTATTGATGCAGTCGGATATATTGCCATACATCTATCTCCAGGGCAGATGTTTGGAGCCTTGATTGGTGCTGTACCTTATCAAGGTATTAACCAAAATGGAGTTACAGCTGCCTTTGACCACCTCTTTAATCTAACATTAGGTTCCAACAATAAAGAAGCTATCACGAGATTTTTTAATAGTATACGTGGACTTGTTGTTGCTATATGGACGGGAGGAGCGCTTCTTCTTACCCTGATTTCGCTTCATAAATCCAGAGTCGGAGAAATTTTCGGGCATCTTAGAAAATGGTTTTTCCGAATCACCGTTCCATTTGCCTTTTTCATGTTCTTGTACCCGGCTTATAATAACGCCATCAACCCAACACCGGATGGGAATCAAGGGCAAGGACCAACAAACAAACAAGCTGATAGTGACCGAGTTGATGTCCTCAAGTTAGCCATTGCATCTAATATGGATCCGGCTTACATCTACTCTGACACAGAAGCATACAAATTATTGATTGCTTCTAAAGATTACGACACTAACAAATTCCAATTATCACTGGAACAAGTTAAGGCGCTTAATCAAAAAATAGAGGCTACCCTTGGTTCAGAATTAAGTACAGCCATCGGATACGGAAGTGGTTCGGATATTGCAGAAGATACCTTTAATGTGAATGACTATATTCAGGGTATTCAAACGGCAGCAGGCCTAAATGCTGGTGTAGCTGCGAACGACCTGCCATCCCCACTAACATGGGATTCAGGAGATAATTCAGCAGTATATAAAGTATCAACAATAGCACCGCTTAAAGATAAAAAATGGCGCTATTGGGACTTTACAGGGACTCATAACATCAAGTTCCGTGGAATGCCAGTTCTCTTTACCGACATTCCTGATAATGAACAAATAGCCACAAATGATGATGAAGAATCTGGTACACAAGGTGGAGTCTCCTATCGTAATATTGGTCGTGTCTATCACTCGGTAAAATATGATTCATCTATTTGGAACTCTACAACTGTTTCAAATCAAAATGCCGGAACATACCTTTATGGAGCTTCTCAGAACCCTACCGCTGTACAGGCTAAACCTTCAACTTATAACGGTGGGGCAAACGGAAATAGTATGGTTAAAGACCTTACTAAACCTTACAATGCAACTGGTACATCATCCGATGAAAAGACACCGGAACAAAAAGTTAAAGATCCAACATCCGCAACTACAACCAAGTCTGATAAAGACAACAAGGATCTAGGAGCTGGTGGAGATGACACGCGCTATTGGCAAGCAGTTAACTCTTACATGATTGCCTTGTACAACAAATACGCAGGACTGAAAACAAGGAAACAGACTGGAAATAATTATCAATTTTCAAATCAATCTATGATTTTCTTGCTTCAATCTAATCTTCAATCAGACAAATTATCTTTCTTCGGTACTAATACATCTTATACAACAACCCAAAAAGGTAACAGCTCATCAACGAGTGACTTTAGATACTATCGCTTCATTAATCCACAACCAAGTGATGATAAAGCTACTGCTCTAGTTCAGAACTTCTTCGGAAATTTGGCTATAGCTATCTTGTATGGTGGTTTAATGGTCAGCATGAGCAAGATGAGTCTTACTGAGTTTGTTGGCGGATGGTGGAAGTCCTTCTACAACATTATTGTTAAATCCTCACTAACAGCTTGTGTGGCCTATCTTCTCGTAGATATTACGTTTAGGATGCTGTTTATCTGGCTTCCACGAGGTGTCGATTTATCAAATGAGTGGTTAGCTACAGCATCTAATTATCTATTGCAAGATACGGGACTGTGGTCCATAACATTAGGGGTTTTCCAAGCTTTAGTTGCCTTTTTCTTAGTCAAACCGATGATTAAGTGGACACTATTTGGAAAAAATACAAGAGTGTCTGTACTAGAAATTATTGTGTTTGGTTTGGTCTTTATGAAGGATGCTCTTATGCAACCGTTGAATCGCTTGGATGAATTTGTCTATGCTACCCCTAATTCAGATAATTACGTAGAACAAGGGGACCCTAATGGTAATGCCGGTGCTATAAAGATGATGCGTAATCTAGCTATGCTGAATTACCTAGATCGAACCATCAACCCTGTGGCCAATGTTGCTAATGGAGCAGGTTCGGCTTCACGTACATTAGGATTAGAAAACGAAGGACAACCAGGTGCCGGAACTGGCTCTCAAACTAACTTTACAGAAGATGGAGGAGCAGCCCCATTTGTTCCGCTTAATCAGAAAATTGCAAATAGTAAGATTGGTCAAACCATGAGTGGTCTATCTAATGCGCGTGGTTTAACTGGCAAAGCCGGATTCGTTGTAGGAGGAGCACTAGGTGCTTTCACAACTGTAGCTGAAAAAGGTGTTCGTTCGATGGTCAATAAACTTGGTTCATCTATAGGGAATGCTTCTATCGATTTTGATGATGGTCAAAACGGAGGCTCAGGTAATTCGTTAATGAGCACTGGAGCCAATATAGGTAGTGGTTTAATTGGCGAACAAATTTCAGGTGTTCAAAGTGACAATGGTTCAGTCTCAAGAACTAGTCATATGGGGGGAAATGGATTGTTTGGAACAGGATTGGAGAACTCTTTTGGTGGCGGTGAACCAGTAATAAGCGGTGAACCAGTAATAAGTTCTGAAACTCCATCGTTTGAACAACCAACACCAGAGAGAGCCCCAAT
>ULXH01052703.1_pt1 | contig 10289 bp, 10 predicted proteins | sample 1961101 | NCBI WGS metagenome assembly ULXH01 (sample SAMEA4835833, study PRJEB28245) | human gut metagenome | biome: gut microbiome; material: fecal sample | place: Denmark | collected 2008 | reverse complement strand
ATTAAGAGTCAGTTGCTCTACCAACTGAGCTAAGAGTGCATGTCGTTATTTCGTTTTTGCGAGTGCAAAGGTACAACATATCTGCAATACCACCAAATTTTTCTTCATATTTTTTACGCATTAGTTACAAATTCCATAAAATCGAATCATTTTCAGGGTCGTAACCAGCGCTTAAGAAGGGAGCCATAAGCATAGAGAAGCGCCAGCAACCGTAAAAAAACGAAACCGCTTAGGGCTTTCCCTAACATCTGTCTCTGATTTCATACCGGCTCATCCGATGTCGGTTTCTCTCAGAGTATTTTCCAGCCTCATCAAATTACAATTCCACTCTGAGCGCACCCTCCGCCTGCATATCATACACCTGGAGGTGCTGCCGTCTACTCTCTTTCGCATACCTTCTCCGATAATAATCCGACAACGAGGCAGAAAGCACCACCTGCCTTGGACTGTAATATTCCAACAATACGGAAAGTGGCGACTTGCTCCCACGTTCAATCAAAAGATAGTCGACAGCCAGCGGCATCCGACCTTCCCCACTCCGTAGCCTCGCATTTACCCGGGCAACCGTTTTGCCACCAAACCAAGCGACATTTCCACGAACAAGGCAATCGTCTCTGCGCAATGTGTCGGCCACCACGACTGGCGGCGCCACATGATGATCGGCCCAGAATCCGTCTTTCAAGTGTTCCACCTGCTTTTCGGCCCCCATTGCGCCAACACCGCTTGGCATCCACAGATAGCTACTGGACGACGACTGAATGAAATGAACAGGCACACCACCATAACTGCCATAGAAGATGATTTGCGGATTGAGGTTTGAACGCCAAACGGCATACAATTCCACACCCACACACAACGTAAAGGCAAAGACCGCGCAACGAACAAACCGCCAGTCGACATACTTGACGCCCCTACGCAAAGCCCGGAACGACATCGCAAGCACCACATAAATCAGCAGCACAGCAACGAGACTCGGACGAAAATGCAAAACACCGCCAGGCACTTCCGCCATCCACCCCAAGAAAGTATTCATCAGGGAAAGCAAGAAATGCAGCACCGGCGCCATCAAGGGCTGCAAAAACGGAACGACATAAAACACGAGGCCAAGCATCAGCAACAAATAAGCCACGGGGACGGCAACGAAATTCGACACTACGCCATAGAGCGGAACAGTATGAAAATAATAGGCCACCAAAGGAAACGTGGCCAACTGCGCAACGACCGACACAAGTGCCAGACTAACCACCCAACGCAACACAGGCCGCTTCATAAGCGTCTTGGGGGTGATCAGCAATCCCATATATAGCAGAATACCCAACACGGAAGCGAAAGACAACTGAAAGCCCACATCAAACAAAGCCTGAGGCGAGAACAAAAGAATAACCAAGCCAGCAGAAAACAGGTTATTGACCGAAAACGGCTCTCCCTGGAAATGGTGCTGCATCTGGCAGAACGCCAACATCAAGGCAGCCCGCACCAACGACTTCGGAAATCCAGCAAGATAAGCGAAGGCAAGCAGACCAAGCAATCCAAGCAGACGCATAAAAAGAAAGAAACGCCGCCGACGATGGTCAAGATGTTTGAGAACAATCTGCCACAGACCAAACAGAATGCCCAAATGCAGACCCGACAAAGCCAGCACATGACTCACGCCACTCGAAGAATAGACATTGCGTATTTCTTTATCAACCTTGGTCTTGTCGCCCAACGTAATGGCAGAGAACACAGCCAAATCGTCATCCGACAAATATTTCGCACTACGCTCCACCATATAGCTACGAGCGCGAAGCGCCTTTACAGTTAGCGGCATGTCGTCTGACTCCCCAGTATTCATCCAATATCCTGCATAACAAAAAGCCATACCAGACACGCCCTGCCGGCGCAGCCACTTTGCATAGTCAAACTCTCCCGGATTTCCCGTATTGTGCAATTCGGTTATCCTGCACCGCATCAGCAGTTCATCTCCCGGGCGAAGCAGCAGTTCTTTTCCAACCTGTCCATCTCCTTCATCATTCACAAGCGCACGCTTCGTCCCGCCAGCATTTTTCTTACCCACACTGCAACGCACCAATTTCCCAATGTCATTGCGCACGTTTCCGTCGGGAATATCCTCCGTTGGCAAAACGCGCCCCGTAAACTGCCACACGTTTTCTTTCTCCACCGGAGCATCCTCCACCATGACGCGATACGTCTTGATACCCTCAGCCCATATCACTTCCTGCTCCTTGCGATCATCCACCAGCACAACTGTTCCCAAAACGAAGCAGGCAACACCGGCGAAGCTGACCAGCGGCAATGACGACCGACGATCGTAAAAGTAAAGAACGGCAACTGCCAGCACAACAAGGAGGCCGACAAGGACTACCGCCCAATCGACATAGGATTTCAACTGCCCGTAAAAACTGTCGCCCAACAACACGCCGGCTGCAAATGCCACAAACATGTAGAAGGCCGGACTCGTTGTCAAATTGCGCAACGGAAGAACAGGGACTTTCATATTTATATCAGCTATAAGGATTCTTGCGAGACAATACTTGAAAAGATACCGAGCGACACTCCTACCTGACACCACGAAGAACACGACACCAAGGACAAACGAGCAGCTTCACCCAGAGAACCATCTTAGGAATAAAAATGCCTTTCAGCATATCACTTTCGACGGCACACCTTTTTCTATACAGTCCACCACCTCTTTTCGAAGCAGAAAACACGTCAACAACATGCCCCTCCAACCTCAAAAAAGCGATTAAGAGAGCGCCATTTCACCCCATGAAAGGAAGAATACACAGAGACGCTAATCCACTGAATATCAAACGGATTTATTTACCAGAAGGTACAAAAGCCTCGTATGTACCATCACTGAAAAACACCCTAATTTCCTTGATTTCTCGGACTGGTTTGTCAATAATATTCGTATTTTTAGACCTGCGAGAGTAAAAATCCTCGTTGGAAACGCCCAAATGGCTTGAATTTACTCCATCAGCGACACCCATCCTTGAAACCACGTCACCACCTGGCGCTTCCTTTCCTTCTGAAGAAAACAACGCCAAACAAGCAGGACTGACGGAAGTATCAGATTTTCCATTTTCAAGTCCTCCCTCATCATTATTATTGACCGCCTCACCATTTTCATTCAGCGCAGCGCCAACGACACCTCCCTCAGTCATATCTCCCTCTCCAAACATTAACCAATTTACGTTAATTTGCGGAAAGGCCTTATGAATGGCCATCACATGATTATTCGTAGGATTGGTACGCCCCGTGTAGATACTCGACAAAGATGCTGGCGAAATACCCAACTTGTTAGCAAACTCTATCTGCGACAGCCCAAGCTGCTCCTGAATCAAACGAATTCTTTCTTTCATACTGATTTCTTATTTTACCAAACTGTGTTTTATATCTTTGAAATTCCATGTTCCGCAAGACCAATTTATAAAATATAAGATTAGAATAAATATAGATTTATACAAAGATTTATTTTACTGATAATATTCTTATATACATGCTTTAAAATTTATACCAATATCATAAAACATAGATTACATTTTAAAAGTAAGTATATACAGAGACTTATAATATCTTTATCAATACCTCATATCTTATATAATTATATATTTTAAGCAACACCAAAAAGCGTAACACCTGGCGCTAAAAGCAAGCCAAAAACGCCCTTCAGTCGGTCAAAACGGGATTTTGCGGATTCATTTACAAAGATACATACAAATTTAGGAATCCACAAAATTTAGGAAAGAAAATTTTGATTTTAAATTTTACAATTCAACATCCGCAAATCAACACAAATCCAAATACCGATAACCAGGAAAGACGTCTCTTTATATACATATATATTTACAATCCAAAACACACCTGTATATTTCTTTAATAAAGACATCTATCACACTGATTATGTGCTTATTACAAAGTTGTAAAACAAAACAAGAATGAGAATATTCAATGGATTTAAACCAAAAGGGAAATGAATACATACACATATAAAACATCTATAAATTCTATTTCCCTAAGTTTCAGCACCTTGCGATGTAATAAAATGAGTGCATATTTATAAGTTTACATTTACACTTCACAATTTCAAATCCAAAAATCCAGCATTTTACATTTGAATATCACCATATATCCGGTATTTGTTTGTAATTTAAATACATATTTGTAAATCCAAACTTAAGGATTTACATTCAGAGATTCGTCTACGTAAATTATAAAATTAGCTAAATGTAGATTTTGGCGGATTTTTCCCTTCTACTTGGCCGCCATTTCCCTATTTCGCCCGAGTGTTTAACTCCAAGGTTTTTACGCGATTCTCAGACCGTCCATTTCACAATTAAACACCTGAAAATGAAGAAATATCTTCTATTTTAAGCATTTGCCCGTTCCGCGCAAATAAAATTAGCATTACACAATTTTGCTTTATATACATTGCAATTACATTATTAATTATCATTAGAAATTCCATATTTCTCTGGTGTAACCCGCATCCTATTGAGGCATTTACCTTTTTATATTGATTCTGGTTTATTCTCCTTCATCCTCTCCCCCACCCTGGTGGATTCTTGTGGACTGCGCAACGCCTTGTTGCGCTTTTCGCTCAAGCCACAATGCCAAACAAGCGTCTTCCGCTTTCTCTCCGCCTGTTTGCCTGCAAGCCATTTTCGCCAAGGTAAGACATCGGTAAATCCATGTACCGCGCAGAAACAGATTGAAAGACTTCTCCTCATCCTGCCATTCGGCTGAGATGAACGGCAAGACTTTCCAGACATCACGCTCTACCATCCCTCACCCCTTTAAGCGGGTGTTCGAAATTAGTTTATATTGAATTGTTGTATTATTTTGTTCCTACAGTTGTCTTGAAGAAGGAGTTTAGCGGTCTACGTGACTGATGAAAGGCAACTGTAGGGGCAAAAGAATATGGCAAGGCAATATCAAACTGGGATTCCCCGACCTGGATACTGTAAAATAATTATGAACACCTACTTATTATCAGATCATGCAACACGGCACGCTCCCTGCAAAGATACGACATCGCCAAAGCTCGCTTCAATTTTATGTCACTTAACGCCGCTCAAAAATCGCCACAAATTTCAGATTTTCAATGCAATAAGTAGATATTTAAGATCACACATATTATCTTGCCGCATTCCTTTGCCCCATCAGCAATCTCTCATCAACCACGTAGCCCGCCACATTTCTTCTTCAAGACTGCTGCAGAGGTAAATGAATGCGGCAAGGCAACATCAACCTGGGATTCCTCTACGCGAATAGTAGAAAAGAATTTGGAATACCTAATTTTAAAAGAATCTCCCCACCCCAATCCATGTCTCTCCCAATCCTCTCCTTATATTTTCCAACGAACGCCGCCCCAGATACGAGCGCGTCTGCTCCCAGATACGAATGCGTCTGGGAGCTGATACGAATGCGTCAGCCCCCAGACGCGGATGTGACTCGCCCCGCGTTCGCCAAGAAGTATAGGAGAAGAAACAAACAGAAATACCTCAAAGCCCCTGTTTACAGGGCATCTTACGAGAAAAGCAAATATAAACATTTCCAGAAACTGCCAACTCGCCCATTTCTGCAATCCGTTTATCAATAAAACAAATTCAGGCGATTTTTCCATGCAATGGCTTGAGCGACGAACGCAGCAACAAAATTGCCAGCAAAGCCACATCCAAGTTCTGTCCCTCCCATCTGGCTGTCGGCACTTTGAAAATGCCATTCTCGGTAAACTCCCAATAACGGCCATCCCCTTCTTCCCAGAAATCCTTAAACAAAAAGAGCGCCATCTCTATTAAGAAATGGCGCTTTTTAGTTATTATTTTGATAAGTATTTTTTCAGCTTTCCTTTGCCCTTGTATTTCACTTTGCCATCAATGCAAAATAAAATAGAAGAGCTCCCGCATCAGTTCGCCGCACGTTGTTGACGATGTGCTGTCAACGCCCTTCGACCGAGCATCCGTTCTGCGAATCTCCCCAATGATCTTCATCACCTTCACACCGGAGTAGGCTTTCATCGGCGGCAACACATTTTTCCGAACGCCCCACTCGGACATCCCAAGCCACGCGGCAATGCCGTGTTCACTCTTATCCGGCGAATAATAGGCCAGCATCACGTTTGAAAAGTATTTAAACAGCATCGGAAGCGTCTTTTGAATGTTGTACACTTTCGGATTACTGTCAAAATATTTCGCAATCAGCATCACTTTGGCGATGTCTTTTCGCCCAAGCGCGTCCTGCAGTTCGAAAATATTAAATTCCTTGCTGATGCCGACATGGCTCTGAACCATGGCCTCCGTAACGATTTTTTGTCCCTCTGGAAGGGCGATGAAAAGTTTGTCGAGCTCGCCCGCCATGCGGTTTAAATCGTTCCCCACATACTCTGCCAACATCATGACGGCCTGTTCTTCGATGCCAATGCGTTTGCGCTGCGCATAGGATTTGATGAAAGCGATGAGCTGACGCTCGTTCAGTTTGGGTGACTCATAAAGCACCCCCTGCTTCTCAATCATCGAGGCCACCTTCAGGCGCTGGTCGATTTTACCGTTTTTGTAGCAAAAGATAAGCACGGTTGAGGGCTGAACGCTCTTCAGATAAAACTCCAAGCGCTCCAAATTTTTCAACCCCTGCGCTTCTTTCACCATAACCACCAGTCGCTGCGCTCCCATCGGAAATCCTTTGGCAGCATTAATCACCGTGTCGATGTCAGTTTCCATCCCGAAGAAGGTAAGAAGATTGAAATCGCGCTCGTCTTTTTTCAGCACCGCGTCGACAATGAAGTCCGACACGCGGTCAATATAGTAGCTCTCCTCCCCCATCAGAAAATAAACCGGCTTCAGTTCGCCAGCCCTCACTTCCCGAATGATGGTCTCATAGGTCACACCCGTTTTCTTTCGGGCAGAGAAAGATGTATTATATGCCATTACTTAATCTAAATAAGTAGGTGTTCCAAATTAGTTCAAACTGGGTTTCCCCTGCATGGATACTATAAAATAATTTTGGACACCTACCTAAATCCATAAATCAGCAGATGCCGCCTTATTTCTGCTCCGTTCAAGTCCGCGCCATTGTCGCTGGCCACCTGCCACGCACCATTGTGTTTCTCACCAATCGTATTTCAGATGGCGAACGGTCTTTCTCTCGCCAATGATCAGTTTCATGGCCTCAATGCCGATGCGCACATGTTGCGCTGCGAAATTGGAAGTCACCTTCTGGTCGCTGGCCTCCGTTTTGACACCGTCGGGGTCCATCGGATTGTCCGACACGAGCAAGAGCGCCCCTGTCGGAATGTGGTTATAGAATCCACAAGAAAAGAGCGTTGCCGTCTCCATATCGACAGCCATAGCCCGCGTTTCGCGAAGATAACTCTTGAAGCGTTCATCATGTTCCCAGACACGGCGGTTGGTCGTATAGACCGTACCCGTCCAATAATCATGACTATTGTCTCGCAGAGCGGTGGAAACGGCACGCTGAAGCATAAACGCCGGAAGCGCCGGCACCTCTGGCGGAAAATAATCTTTTGACGTTCCTTCGCCGCGGATGCCTGCCAAGGGCAGGATGTAATCGCCGAGATGTGTCTTATCGGAAATGCCGCCACACTTGCCCAGGAACAGGCAAGCCTTCGGATTGACGCAACTGAGCAAATCCATGATGAGCGCCGCATTCGGACTTCCGATGCCGAAATTGATCATCGTGATGTCGCCAGCCGTCACGGCACGCATGTTGGCTTCAAAGCCCACATGCGGCACGTTCATCTCGTCGCAAAACAAATCTATGTAGTTATTAAAATTCGTCAGAAGAATGTGCTGGCCAAACGCCTCCAGCGGCATTTTGGTGTAACGAACGAGCCAGTTTCCAACAATTTCTTGCTTTGTAATCATAAATAAACTCGTAAATTTGCGAATATTCTCCCTTCTGTTTTCAGAAGCTATGTGCCGTTCCACGGCACGCCTCTGAAAGCGGCGGAGTATTCAGTATGTTAAAACCAACCGCAACCGTCCCAGTGTCGACGCAAGGCCGCCACGGGGACGGTTCGTGGTGCAAATATAAACAAATGATTCCATTAAATCTCCCCTCCTTCAATATAAAAACGAAAGTGCAAGGGGGGCGCACCCTTGTTTTCGACTTCCTGCGCCGCCGCTATGTCACTCTCACACCCGAAGAATGGGTGCGCCAGCACTTTGTTCATTTTTTGGTTGAACACAAGGGCTACCCTGCCGCTCTGCTCGGCAACGAAGTGGGCCTCAAGGTTGGCGGTGTTTCACGCCGTTGCGACAGTGTGCTTTACCACCGCGACGGAGGCCGCCCACGCGCCATCGTTGAATATAAAGCCCCCTCTGTGCCTATCACGCAGCAGGTTTTCACGCAAATTGCCTCCTACAACAGTGTTCTCAGAGCTGATTATCTTTTCGTCACGAACGGAATCAACCACTATTGCTGCCACATTGATTACGAGGCCGGAAACGTGGAATATCTGCGCGAAATCCCGGCTTATTCAGAACTGAAATGAGAAAGGGTTTTGCCTGGCCTGCAGCCTCATCATGCCAGCAAGAGGCAGGGCATCGGCAAACGAGCCACACCGACTTCCGCTGCTTCCGTGCCTGAAACATAATGAGGCTGGCAAGCTCCATTGGAAACATCCCCTTAGATTTCCAAAAGCATGGGGCGCCCGTTTGGACGCCCCATGCTTTTGTTTTTTTATTGTTCTTTCTTCTCTCCCACCCTAAATATTTTGTAGCCAAGTGCAGCCACACAGATACTCACCAGCGGACTGACAAGATTGAAGATGCAATATGGCAGGTAAGTAAGCGTTGGCACGCCGAGCACCGTGCTCTGTGTCATACCACAGGTGTTCCACGGAACGAGCACTGAGGTGACGGTCACACTGTCTTCCGTTGTGCGGCTCAGCAGGCGGCGTTCATAGCCCTGACGGTCGTATATACGCTTGAACATATTGCCCGTTAGAAGCACGCAGATATACTGGTCGGCCACCGCGAGGTTCAGCATCAAACCGCTGCAGGCTGTCGCACTGACCAAACTGGTGCGACCGCGAATCATGCGCACAAACAATTGCGTGATGCCACGCACCATGCCGCCGGCTTCCATGGTTCCACCGAAACACATGGCACAAAGTATCAACCAAATTGTTCCCATCATGCCGGCCATTCCGCGCGTGGCAACGAGATCCGTCAGGAGTTGGCTATCTGTTGGAATGGAAGTGCTGCCATAGACGCTCTGCATGGCGCCTTTAAACAAATCGCCGTCGGCAATTTCGCCCAACACGTCGCTCTGAAACACCAAGGCAAAAACCACGGCCAAAAGCGTGGAGAGAAACAAAGTGATGATGGGCGGCCACCGCTTGGCAATCATTATTCCCGTAAGAACGGGCACAGCAAGTAGCCAGGGCGTGATGTTGAAACGGCCGGAGAGGGCTTGACTGAATGCTGCGATTTCGCCCGTGTCGGAACCTTCAAACATCAATCCGACCACAAAAAACACCACTGAGGCAATCACGATGGAGGGCAATGTGGTGATGACCATATAGCGGATGTGCTGAAAGAGCGGAACGTTGACGCTGCCAGAAGCCAAGACTGTGGTGTCGGACAAGGGAGAGATTTTGTCACCGAAATAGGCTCCACTGATGATGGCCCCTGCAATCCATCCGTCGTCGAATCCCTGCGCACGACCGATGCCCATGAGGGCAATGCCGATGGTGGCGATGGTTGTCCACGAACTGCCAGTCATGACACTGACCATGGCGCTGATGATGCAGGAAGACACTAAAAAGACATCTGGATGGATGATTTGCACCCCGTAATAGATGAGCGACGGCACAACGCCGCTCACCATCCACGCTCCACTCAAGGCACCAATGAGCAAAAGGATGATAACGGCCGTTGCCACATTGGTAATGTTAAAGACGATGGCTTCTTCAAATTTCTTCCACGGCACTTTCAAAAAACACATGCCAATCAATACGCAAAAGGCCGAAACGACAAGAAGGGTCACCTGACTGGCACCGGAAAGCGAATCGCTCCCGTAGGCACGAACAGTGGCCACAAGCATCAATACCAAGACTATCAAAGGCAGAAGGGAAAGGAAGGCTGAAGGTTTTTTTGGAGTTTCTTTCATGTATAGTTATTCAATATTTCTTAATAAACCATGCAAAGTTAGTCATTTATTAATAAATACACAAGTTTTATACAATCTGAGTTCCCTGCGTTTTTACGAAAAGGTGACTGATAACGCGAGTTCGGGATAAGGATTGCGTAAAAAATAGGGTA
>ULXH01044229.1_pt1 | contig 10347 bp, 10 predicted proteins | sample 1961101 | NCBI WGS metagenome assembly ULXH01 (sample SAMEA4835833, study PRJEB28245) | human gut metagenome | biome: gut microbiome; material: fecal sample | place: Denmark | collected 2008 | reverse complement strand
GCCCTGCTGGACGGCCAGCACGCCTTCGCGGCTGACGCCGAGCTTTATCAGGCACTGTTCAACGGTCATGCCCTGTTCGAGTTCCATCTTCTTATCTTCACAAGCAATCAACATTCTTTGATTCACCTCGTTTCGCCAGAGGCGCTGCCTCTGGACTCCGCCAAAGGGTCTTCGCCCCTCTGGACTCCCTTTCGCGCGATTGAGTTGCGCGCATTTTCATACTACTTTCGCGTGTTGCGCAGGGGTTTCGCGCCTGCGGGCGCGACAAGGGGGCTTTGCGGTCGCCCCCCTTGACCCCTTCGCCTTCGCCTCCGGATGTTACTATGTGGTAGTGTTTATTGGGAGAACGAAAGGCACACTAACTAAAAAGCCTTCGATAAAAATCAATTAACAGGAGTGGCGACCGAAGGTTTCCAAAGGGCGACCGCAGACATTCGTCTGTTTTCATGCCCTTTGGTCGCCTCCGCAGAGGCGATTCCCTCTGCAACAACAAAATCAATTAGCATGGGGGAAATGCCCCCGCAAGGGGTGCTGGGGAGCGCCAGCATCACCGCGAATAAATCCCCGTGAGGATTTCCCGAATGTACGCCTCCCGGTGCGGGAGGTGCGCATCCCTGCGTGCAACCTCTGCCGCGGCTTCATTATCATATGGCACAGAAATCACCGACATCAGCAGAACGCCCGGTTCACGCGAGCCGAAATCGCCCTCGACAATCACCGCGTGGGCTTTCGGGACGCCCATGCTGTTGCCGACGCTGCCCGTGTTGACGATGTAGCCCACATCCAGCGTCCGCAGGAACGGACGGTGACTGTCGGCAAAAACTACGCCGCCGTAAACTTTGCCATTCGCTGTGAAAGGCTGTGCCAGAACACTCTTGTCGTGCTGCACAAGCATCAAGTCCGTCACAGGGCGGCCGTGGAAAAAGCGAAAATGCGTGCCGCTAATCCACTCGTCCATGTCCAGCGGAAGCGTGTTCAGCCAGTTCATGCGCTCTTCGCCCAGTTGATCCCAGAAATAGTTATCCGCAGCGAAGCGCTTGCCGCCGATGCCATAATCCCAGTTGCCACCGACGAAGCGGGTGCAGTTTGCCCGCACCCAGTCGCATGTCTCGCACGACTGCGGCCCTTTGCCCACCGCATCGCCCAGAAACCAGATTTCATCAACGTGATAATCCTTCAGCGCCTTTTCCATTGCCAGCGTCGCCGTCAAGTTGCCGTGCAGGTCGCCCAACATTGCAATTTTCTTCATGCGCGGCCTCCTGCCTTAGTCCGGATAAACCATGGTCGCTTCAGAACAACGGGACAGCACGCCGCAGTACGCCGCGGCTTCCTGTTTGGCACCGGTCAAATCATGCTCCAGATAATTCCCGCACTCAATTTTCTTCGCGCCGGGAATTTCGCCCTCAAAATCCGCCGCAAAACGGAATGCGTCGCGCACAAGCTGCAAAGCGTCCGCCTTGCTCATGCTGTCGCGGAGGATGAGATAGAACCCCGTCCGGCAGCCCATCGGCCCGAAATACACCACCTGCTCCGATGCGGTAGAAGAGCGCACGAACGTCGCAATCAGGTGTTCGAGCGTATGCAGGGCGGGCTGCGCCACATAATCCCCCTGATTGGGGAATTTCAGCCGAAGATCGTAGGTCACGCAGTCGCCGTCGATGCGGGAAACGTACATGCCGGGCGTGAGCGTATCATGATTGATGGTGAAGGACGCGATTTTTTTCAGCATAGGGAAATCCTCCTTTGCGCATATCTCTTATATTATAACACACTTGACGGCACGGGGCAAGTATTGACTTGCGGGCGATTGCAGGGTATGATAAGGGGCGGAGGGGATGCGTTATGTCGATTCTTGTCACAGGCTTTGAACCGTTCGGCGGCAGCAGCCGCAATGCCTCATGGGAGGCAGTTTCGCTTTTGCCGGAGACGATTGCGGGGCACGCCGTATACCGGATGCGGTTGCCGGTCTGCTACGGTCAGGCGGGCGATTTGCTGGTGGAGATGATGCGGCGGATTCGCCCGACCGTCACGCTCTGCTGCGGCGTTGCGGGCGGACGCAAGGCCATCACGCCGGAGCTGATTGCGGTAAACTACCGCCGCGCCGCGATTGCGGATAATGCGGATGTGCTGTACTCCGGCGAAAAGATTGACCCGAAGCGTCCCGATGCGCACATGACGCGCCTTAACGTCCTGCGCATGGTGGACACCATGAAGTTCGCCGGGCTTCCTGCTGATTTGAGCCTGACCGCTGGGGCGTATGTGTGCAACGACCTGTATTTTGCGCTGCTTGACCGCGGGCTGACCGTCGGCGGCGAGGGCGTGTTCGTGCATGTTCCGACGGAGGATGTCGTTTCCGCCGTGGATGCAGCGAAGGGGCTGGAGATTTGTCTGCAAACAGCGCTGGAGGGGTAAGGAAGCCCGTACCATTTTTTTAGTCAGGCATTGCAAACATTAACGGTGCGTCCTTGTCTGAAAAACGGAAAGCGGCACGAGGCTGTTTGGAGCTTCTCTATATCGAACGTTATGTTCCCAACGGCTACACGACAAAGGTAACTGAACCCCTTTGCGTTGAATGTGTGGGCATATGTCCGCCAACTGTCCGGCAAGGAAGTGTTTGCAGCGGCGTACAGGTATGACGAAGAAGCGCTGTTTACCATCAATTACCAGGGTGACATTACGACGGTCTGCTTAGTGGAGCATGGCGGCGTAAAGTACAACGTCAACCGCATTGATACCTTTGAAGGGTACAAGCAGGATATTACGCCGTACTGCAAGAAGCAATGACGGCGGGCATAATCACCCGCCGCATTTCTACTGATTATGTAAATCTTAATTGTCCTAAGCCTAACAAGGACTTGAACGTGTCATACATGGGGATAGTAACATAGTAGGACAGGTTCAGTTTTTGTTCGGTTTCCTCCAATTCAGCTATAGTCAAGGAACCAACAATTTTATCGAAATCAATACGTTCCAAAACTTTCTTTGTGTATGGCCTTTTTGCGTCTAAAAAAGCAATACTTGTTAGAAAACCTTGAACCTTTTCGGAATTGAGAAGGAGCATAGCAACATATGCCATATCATAACTGTCAAAACAAATAAAGTAACTTGTGTCGTCTGTCATAACAGGCTTTTCATCGTCTGAATATAAGACAGAAAACAAAGGCTGCTTGTAAAAACCGCTTACCCCTACTTTGAATTTAGAGTAGGAATAATCACCCACACCAAACATTGAAAATGGCGGCGCGCCACGATATATAGAACTTTTTCTGTTCTCAAACAGTTCTATATTATCACTTAAATATTCCCATGTTTTCGGTAATTCTTGTTCAAGATGTCCTGTTTCTTCACGGGCTTTCTTTTGTGTTACAATAACATACTTTGAAAAACTGTGAATTATAGGTGCTTTGAACATACTGCTTTTAATAAGCGGGAAAACAATATCATCTTCAATTTGAACTGTTTCCTTTCGCCCGTTTTGAAGAGTTCCGTTCTGCATGGTCAATTCCATAACTTTAGAACAATCGTGCTTCACGCCTTGTCGCCACTCAAAGCAGCAACGCCCGTCAAAATTCTCTGTTTCAGCGTCTAAGTTACTATAAAACTGGCCGTCGGCATATCCGAACTGTGATTTTAATGTTGCAGAGTTTTCAAAATCATAGACACTGCAAATGTCTGACGAAGCCGTTTTTTCCGAAAGCTGAATTACCAGCACACAAGCACTAGCGTTAATGCCAAAAATCTTTGCCGCATCAAATTCCAATATATTGCAAGATGTAAAATTTATATAGTTTCTCTTTAGTTCCTTGAAAATGTTCCTTGCGACAGAAGTCTTACAGAGCATTGCAATAATGGTATTAGTATCCCTGTATTCATTGATAAGTTGCAAAATAATGTATTCACAAATATCAAAATTACTTGCGCCTGTTATTGCGTCAATCCCTTTCAAACCTTTGAAGTTTGCTTTTAATGGCAAATTATCGGAACCAAGGACAGAAAGCGTACTGTTTGTCACCCAAGGGGGATTGCCAATTACAAGGATCTGACGTTTGTCCTGTATTAAGGACTTTGAAGAAAAAGCAAAGAAATCAGAATTGATAATCTTTACTTTATCGATGGCGATTGAATTCCGGCAAATATCGCAATATTCGGGGTTGATTTCAATACCATAATATTCGCTTGCGTTAAATAGCAGGCTACTTTTCAAAAAGCTCCCCACACCGCAAGTCGGTTCAACGATTGCAGACGGTTTAATGTGGCAGTAATCCTTTAGATATACACAAACCTTTTCTGCAAAGTCAACTGGGGTTTGGTAATCACCATATTCGCGTTTACCACTCATAATTTACAATCCCGCCAACCCGATTGTTAAGGGCAATAACCCTTGCGTACTGCAGCCGCCACTGCAACGCATTACTGATAGTTAAATAGCCCTGTTCCGGGGGATAATTAAGTATTTCATCGGCAAGGTCATTGTAAACAATTTCATCACCGGGAACATTCTTATCTTGCAAGAAGCCTATAATATCTTCCTTGTTTGCACCATCATAAACCATTTCACGCAAACGCTTTGTAATAGTGAAATCCGCCGTTCTTTCCCTGTCTATGAACGTACAATGGGTAAAGTGCAGAGTGCAAGAGTTGTTCGTATCTTGTTTGTCATAGACAAAGACAAGCAGATTATAACCTAACCCGAAAATCTTTTGACGCGCATTTTTGAAAGGGCAGCTTGATTGCGGCTGTGTGATGGAAGTAACCTTTATGTCGGTTTGAATATCAGTCCCCGGCAAATCAATTCCCTTTGCACTGCTACCTACTTCAACCCGGTATTGTGATTGCAGAAAATGTTGGAATCTATGTTCAACGTAGGTTCCAACAGCTTTACCGTCTGTAACGCCTATAAGTTCAACATGGTTTTCCCTGCTTTCAATTTCACAAAAATGCCTTGCGGCATGAATCAGTTCATCTATCGTTAATATCGGTTTCATGATAGCTATCTCCTATTCCTGCCCGTAGGCATAATAATACAAATAGCATTGTACTACAACCGCACCCATTTCTCAATAGACAATCTGTGAATTTTGCGGAGTATCTTTTAGTATCTGCCTGTAGATTTAAGCGACAAATAAGCGACAAGCCGCAAAGTGCAGTGTTAAGAAGTGCGAAGAAAACACAAGATATAGTATAAAAATCAAAGAAGCAGCCCTGTATTTGGTTTCAAAATCAAATACAGAGCTGTTTAGATATACTCTTTCTCAAAAAGCAATCATTGAGGTATTCATCATTCACAGAAAAGACATTCTGATTTTGTTGGCGGTCGTAGCAATCGTCATTTTACTGGGAGGTATCAGCGGGAAACTGCTGCTGGACAATCTGATATGAAGAAAAAACATAAGGCGCCATCGCACAATTCGGCGGCGCGTCTGGCGATGGCTTTTCCGCCTGCTGGTGGTAAAGCAGACGAAGTCCGCATTGACCCCCACATACACAAATCACCCGTGCATCGGCTTTTCTGCCCCCGCACGGGTGATTTGTTTATTGCAATTGCGCGAAATATGCTCGGCAGTCATCCGCATCGTGCGCAATCTGCGCGCGCAGTGTCTCGATGCTGTCGAACTTCTGCTCCGGGCGCATGAATTTCAGGAACGTCAGCCGGACATTCCGCCCGTACAGCGAGAGGAACTCATCCAGCACATGCGCTTCCACCGTGACGTGCCCTTCCGGCAGCGTTGGATGCCGCCCGACGTTCACCACCGCCGGGAAAATGCCGCCGCTCGTTTCCAGATAACAGGCATACACGCCGAACGCGGGCAGCGCCTTGTGCGGCGGAATGGTGATGTTCGCCGTCGGGAAGCCGATGGTGCGCCCGACCTGCTTGCCCTCCTCAACGCGCCCCGCAATGCTGTAGCCGCGGCCGAGCAGGTTGTTGACCTCGTGCATATCGCCCTGCGCAAGCAAGCGGCGGATGCGCGTGGAAGACACCGTTTCGCCGTCAATCACGACTTCCGGCACAATCACCGTGCGGAAGCCGTGCTTCTTGCCGTACTCCTTGAGCATCTGTCCATTGCCTTTGCCGCCCGCGCCGAAGGTGAAATTAAAACCGCACACAATCACAACCGGTGCGTACACCTCCACCAGTTCCGCCATAAAGTCCTCCGGCGACTGATTGGCGCGCGCCCGTGTAAACGTCGTCACGCACAGCCCGTCCACGCCGAAGGACTGCATGACCGCTGCCTTTTCCGGCAGCGTCGTCAGCATCACCGGTTCTTTCTCCGGCGCAAGCACATGCAGCGGATGCGGCTGGAAGGTGCAGACCGCCAGCGGATACACCATCTCCTGCGCCAGCTCGTCTCCGCGCATCAGCAGCGCCTGATGGCCGCGGTGCACGCCGTCAAACATCCCCAGCACCAGCACGCAGGGGTTCAGGCGCTTCGGGTCACGGATGATTCGCATTGTTCTCCTCCTTCTCCGGCGGGAGCAGGCATTTCCAGACGAGGAATTCCCCTTCCCGCGCCGCCATCCCCCAGAATTCGTCCCGCAGATACACGCGTGTGACCTGCCCTTCCGGCAGCGCCAATACGCCGGACAGCTTCTTCGCGGGCAGCTTCACACCGTTGCACACCTGCTTGCGCAGCCATTCCGGCGCATCCGCACGCGGCATGTGCTGGATGCCGTAATCCAGCGGCAGCAGGTGACTTTGCAGCGTCCCCTGCGCCTGATACGCTGCGGCTTCCTCCATCGTCATCGCGCTGTCCAGCGTGAATACGCCGCTCTGCGCGCGCAGCAGGAAGCGCATATGCGCCGGGCAGCCCGTCAGCTTCCCCAAATCGTCGCAGATGGAGCGGATGTACGTCCCGCGCCCGCAGCGAATCGTCATGCGAACGCCGTGGTCGGGCGTTTCCTCGTGCAATTCGATGGATTCCACATGCACGATGCGCACGGGGGCTTCGACATCCTCGCCATCGCGGGCGCGTTCGTAGAGGGGCTTGCCGTCCTGCTTGATGGCGCTGAAGATACTGGGGCGCTGCTCAATATCGCCGACAAGGTGCTTCGCCGCTTCCTGCACGGCGGAAAAATCAGGGTAATTCTCCCCTGTCGCGATGATTTTGCCCGTCGCATCCTGTGTGTCGGTCGCCGCACCGAACGCGCACTCCGCCACATACGTTTTTTCCTTATCCACCAGATAGTCGAACAGCCGCGCCGCCCTCCCAATCATGATGGGCAGCACGCCCGCCGCTTCGGGGTCAAGCGTCCCGGCGTGACCGACGCGCTTTTCGCCTGTCATGCGGCGGACATACCCTACGACGGCGGCACTGGTCATTCCCGGCGGTTTGAGGATATTCAGAAAGCCATTCATGCTTCGGGTTCTTCCTCGTTGGCCGCCGCTTCCGGCTGATTTTCGCTCTGGTTCTTCTGCGCCTGCGCCAGCACCTGCGCGATATGCACACCATAGGCAATATTCTGGTCGCTGACGAACTGGATTTCCGGCGCATAGCGGATGACCATCTGCTTGCCAAGCTCATGGCGGACAAAGCCCGCCGCGCTTTTCAGCGCCTTCATCAGCGGCTCGCGCTTATCGTCCTCCAGCACGGAGACATAAATTTTAGCATAGCGAAGGTCGCGGGTGACTTCGGCGCGGGTGATGGAGAATGTGCCGGTCACGCGGGGGTCGCTGACCTCGTCGCGGATGATGCGATCCACCTCGCGGCGGACTTCCTCGGAAATGCGTTCAATACGCTGATAGCTCATGATTTCCTCCTGATGGGATGGTTAGAAAGAGAAAAGAAAAACTTTCGGGATAGATTTGTTTGGAAAGTGCGTCCAAGCCGGGTAGCCAGTCAATGGGTGTCGAGAGGGGCTTTGCCCCTTCGCAGGGTCAAGGGACAGCGTCCCTTGTGGGGTTTGGGGCAACGCCCCACCTGTTCCTCGTCAAACCTATTCAAAGGGAGAAGTCAAGCAAAGTCGCGGCAGCGAAGCGTCCCGCGCCCAAACTTCGCGCGTCCTCAGACGCGCCCCCAATCTGCTCTTTTCAACGTTTATGCTGTGTCGCGCAGATGGCGCGACCGAACTGCTTGTCTTTCAGACATGGCTGCTTGTTTCTATTTGTTGCAGGGATTTCGCGCCTGCGGGCGCGAGTCGGGGGCTTTGCGGTCGCCCCCGACACCCCTTCGCAGCGCTCACCCATGCGGCTTGACTTTTATCGCAACATTAGTTTGCGCATCTGCCGACGCAATCATGCCCTGCCGCAATGGATTTGCGGATGTTTGAAAAAAGGGGCAGGGAAAGCCAAATGGAACTGACTTTGCCCTGCCTCCTGCGTTGCGCAAGGGGAATTAAGGATTCCTTAGCGCGGGATTTCCTCCATGATGAAGCACTCGACGACATCGCCTTCCTTGATGTCGTTGTGCCCTTCCAGACTCATGCCGCACTCGAAGCCAGCCGCCATTTCCTTGACGTCTTCCTTGTAGTGCTTCAGGCTGCTCAGCTTGCCCTCGAACACGACAACATTGTCGCGCAGCAGGCGAACCTGCGCATTGCGCTGCACCTTGCCGTCGGTCACATAGCAGCCGGCGATAACGCCCGCGCCCGTAATCTTGAACACATTGCGCACCTCGGCATGGCCCAGCAGCACCTCGCGGTACTCCGGCGCAAGCAGGCCCTTCATGGCCAGCTCCATGTCCTCAATCGCCTTGTAGATGACGGTGTACAGACGCACATCCACCTTTTCGCGCTCCGCCGCTTCCCGCGCTGACGCATCCGGGCGGATGTTGAAGCCGATGATGATGGCGTTGAACGCGCTGGCAAGGTTCACGTCATCCTTGGTGATGGCGCCCGCCGCGCTGTGCAGCACATGCACCTTCACTTCGTCGCTGCTCAGCTTCTCCATTGCCTGCTTGACAGCTTCAACAGAGCCCTGCACGTCCGCCTTGATAATCAGGTTCAGTGTCGTCTGCTTGCCGGATTCCATGTTCGAGAACATGTTCTCCAAGCTAACCTTCGCCATCGTCGCCTCGCGGGATGCCTTGACCTTCGCCTTGCGTTCCTCCGCGACCTGACGGGACAGACGATCGTCGCCGACAGCCTGCATCTCGTCGCCCGCGGACGGCACTTCATCGAAGCCCATGATTTCCACAGGTGTGGACGGACCGGCTTCCTTGACCTTCTCACCGCGGTCGTTAATCAGCGCACGGACGCGGCCGCTCGCCAGACCCGCAATGATGTTGTCGCCCACATGCAGCGTACCATTCTGCATCAGCACAGTCGCCAGCGGGCCGCGCGCCTTGTCCAGCTTCGCCTCGATGATAACGCCGCGACCCAGACGGTTCGGGTTCGCGCGCAGTTCCATCGTATCCGCCTGCAGCAGAATCATTTCGAGCAGTTCATCGACGCCCTCGCCGGTCTTAGCGGAAACGGGGCACATAATCGTGTCGCCGCCCCAGTCCTCGCAGACGATGCCGTACTTCGTCAGGTCAGTCTTGACGCGCTCCGGATCGGCTTCCGGCTTATCCATCTTGTTAATCGCCACGATAATCGGCACATTCGCCGCCTTCGCGTGGTTGATGGCTTCAATGGTCTGCGGCATGACCGAGTCATCCGCCGCGACAACCAGAATCGCAATATCCGTCGCCTGTGCGCCGCGGGCACGCATCGCCGTGAAGGCTTCGTGACCGGGGGTATCGAGGAACGTGATATCGCGGCCGTTCATCTTGACCGTGTATGCGCCGATATGCTGGGTGATGCCGCCCGCTTCGCCCGCCGTGACGCGGCTATTGCGGATGTAGTCCAGCAGGGACGTCTTGCCGTGGTCGACGTGACCCATGATGGTCACAACCGGCGGACGCGGCTGGAGGTTCTCCTCGCTGTCGTCGAAGTTCTCGGCAGTCAGCTGATCCTCCGCGGTCACTTCCGGCTTCTTCTCCAGCGTGATGTCAAAATCCGCGCAGACAAGCGAGGCGGTATCGAAGTCAATCTCGCTGTTGATGGTCGCCATGTTGCCCAGCAGGAAGAGCTTCTTGATAATCTCCGCGCTGGTCTTGCCGATCTTTTCGCACAGGTCGCGCACGACAATCGTGTCGCCGCTCATGTAGGCGTGTTCGATCTTAATCGGCGCCATCATCTGCTGTGCTGACGGTTTTTTCATGCGGCTGCGCTTGCCGCCGCGCACCACGTCGTCATCATATCCGCTGTAACCCGCATCGCGGCTGAGCTGCTTGCGGTTGCGCGCCACATGCTCCGGGTCATGCTGACGGACGTAGTTCTTCTTGTTCGGGTCGTAGTTGGAGACGCGCTCCTTGCCCATTGCAGGCGCCATATCCGGCACCGCCGGCTTCGGGCGATTCATGCCCACGC
>ULXH01038050.1_pt1 | contig 10348 bp, 9 predicted proteins | sample 1961101 | NCBI WGS metagenome assembly ULXH01 (sample SAMEA4835833, study PRJEB28245) | human gut metagenome | biome: gut microbiome; material: fecal sample | place: Denmark | collected 2008 | reverse complement strand
CTCACTTTGCGAGCAAAGTGAGCTACAATGCTGCGCCGCAACAGACGATTATGCGGGGCAGCGAAAATCTCCGCTGCGATGGCGCTATAATGGCAATTGCGGTTGCATCATCCATTGCCATGCGGGGAGCACCTCAATTGTTGTGCCATCTTCCAGTTTGATACTTTCTCTCTGTTCCATAGTCAGGATGTATCCCGTTGTGAGTCCGTAAGTTTGCATGGCCTCTCTCACACCTGCAATTTCTCTTGCCCGCGTCTGCTCATTGGCCATCTCCATCGTCACTTGATAGGCCCCTACAATGCGTACACCCTGGCGCACGATGAAATCACATTCCTTCTTCCCGTCGTAATAAAACACATCCAGTCCGCGACGCTTCAATTCCAAAAACACGGCATTTTCCAAATATATGCCCTTGTTTTCCGTTGCATTGAAACCGATGCGATTGATGATGGCATTGTCAATGAAATATATCTTTTTCGGACTGAGCATCTGCTTCTTGACAGAGGGGTCATATTTATAGAGCTGGAAGATAAGATAGGTCTGTTGAATATATTCCAGATATTTCTTCACCGTGTCGGGATGTTGCAGTCCGATGATTTTTCCCAAAGAGGAATAGGTGACACGCTTGGTGGCATTGCTGGCCAAATAGAAAACGAGTTCCTGCATGTCTTTCTCGTTGGTCAGCCTGTTGCGGGTGAGCACGTCGCGATAGATGATGCTCTCATAGAGCGAAGAAAGGTAATTGCGAGAGAGATTCTGCACGTAGCGGGGAAAACCGCCTTGCTTGAGATAGTCGGCAAAGTGGCTAACGATCATGGAACGGCCAGCCGTGGTGTAATAATCCTGCTCCTGGCATTGCACTCCACGAATCTTCAGAAATTCAGGAAATGAGAACGGGAATATTTCAACGGAAATGTAACGCCCAGTTAGATGAGTGCCCAGTTCGCGACTGAGCATACGGGCATTTGAGCCTGTCACTATCACCTTGTTGCCCGCATTATACAGGCGGCGCACGAAACGCTCCCACCCCTCTATATTTTGTATCTCATCGAAATAATAGGTGTGCTGCTCGCCAAACAGCTCAAAGAAACACTCTTGGAGCGTTTGGAAATCCTCAAGCGTGAAATCAGCCAGACGCTCGTCGTCGAAGTTGAAAAAGAAATCCTTCTCGGGCAGTCGGTCGCGCATCTGTTGCATCAATACCGACTTTCCGCAACGACGTATCCCCGAGATGATGAGGACTTCCGACGTTTCCAACCATTCGGCCTCTATATGGCGCGGTATGATTTTCTCCTGCAGTCTGTTCTGCATTTCTTGCTGCTCAAATATAATTTGCTTCAGTAAATACTTCATATACACCTCCTTACTAATGATTACGCCAACAAAGATAGGCCTTTTTTCTTAATTTTCCAACCTTTCAACCAGAAAAGTATTCATTGGCAGTGAACACTTTTCAAAAAATCGTTCATTGGTAATGAACACTTTTGCACGAAATCGTTCATTGGCAGTGAAAGGTTTTGCGGGTGCGGCGGCGTGGTGGAGATGCAAAAAGCCCCGCTCGGCAGGATGCCGGGCGGGGCGATTTCTTTTTGCAAGAGAGCTTGCGATTACTTACGGAGACCGAGGGCCTTCACGATAGCACGGTAGCGCTCGATGTCTTTACGCTTGAGGTAGTTAAGCAATGCGCGACGCTTACCTACGAGCTTAACGAGAGCACGTTCAGTTGTATGATCTTTACGGTTTGCTCTCATGTGTTCCGTCAAGTGGGAAATACGGTATGAGAACAAGGCCACTTGGCTCTCTGCGGAGCCAGTATCCGTGTTAGACGTTCCGTACTTGCCAAAGATCTCTTGCTTCTTTTCAGAATCTAAATACATTGTGAATAGAATTAATTGTGATTGTATTTTATAAGCGGTGCAAAATTACGGGTTTTCAATGAGATAGCCAAATGATTTCCGGGTTTTAATGGTTTTGCGGCGAAAATTTTAAAGGCGAACGAACGAATTACACGAATTGCTGGCGGCAGCGAATGGGGCGCAGCACTGTAGCTCACTTTGCTCGCAAAGTGAGGGGGACGAATATTGTGGCGGCCAAACAAGACTAAAAATCCAACAACGTCATGCGCTAAAGCGTTAGCCATGTTCGCTACGTGTTCGTGGCCCTCACTTTGCGAGCAAAGTGAGCTACAATGCTGGCGCCGCAACAGACGATTATGCGGGCCAGCGCAAATCTCCGCTGCGAGGGCGTTGCTGCCAATATTACAATTTTGAGCACCCTTCCTCTCAGACGCCCCCTGTTTAACCCAAGAAGTCCCAGAGGTTTCAGTGAAACTTCTGGGACTTCTTTTATGGGATGTTCTGAAAATTCGGACGCATCGGGATGACGGAGGCCACCGACGATTCGGCTGCATTGCTGAAGCGGGATTTTCAGGACGCCCTTCTATTGATGGGCTTTGCTTTTCGGCAATTATTTCAAACCGTCAGCCAATTCTGCACCAGCCTTGAATTTGATGACCTTCTTGGCAGCGATTTCAATCTTCTCCTTAGTGGCAGGATTGATACCTGTGCGAGCAGGACGCTCTGTTACAGCGAAAGTACCAAAGCCCAAGAGAGCTACCTTATCACCCTCTTTAAGTGCGTCAGCAATGGCGTTGAGGGTTGCGTCGAGCGCTTTTTTAGCGTCAGCCTTGCTCAGTTCTGCACCTGCAGCAATGGCATTTACGAGATCGGATTTGTTCATGAGATAGTTGTATTTAGGAATTTTTTATTGTGGCGTCACAGCGTCTTTTTGCGTTGGCTGCTCGGCACTTATCCACAGTTTTCCATGCGCCGAAGCGCATGATCCGCGGTTTTACAAGGCAAAAGTAATGGAACTGCGGTTTTTATACAAATATTTTCCGCGTTTTTTTCTGCAAGTATGTAAAAAAACCGCGTTTTTCCTTGTAAATGAGGGGTGAACGCCCGTTTGGCACCGCGTTTTGCAATGAGAAAAGAAGGAAACGAGGGGTGTGTCGAAGCAGATGTTAGGGATGCTTCAGCATTTTCCCACGAGGCCCTGCCTTGTTGCTCTGCCGCGTCAGATTACCACCACTTTGGCCGCGATGCCTTTCGAGCCGTCTTGCGTGGCACACATGATGTAGTAGACACCCGTGGGCACACGTGCTCCGGCCATATTGCGGCCGTCCCATATAAACATGCCGCCATGACTTGTGCCTGCCGCCACGACCTGTCCGCCGGTGGTGGTGATTTTCACGTCGGCGTTTTCTGTCAGTCCGGTGACGGTGATGTTTCCGCTATATTCTGGACGCACGGGATTGGGGTAGACCTTCACCTCGTTTTTGCTGAGCGCTTCAGAAGGCTGCGTGGCATCGCCCTGGAAGGAGCAGAGACCGGCGTCGGTGCCGAAGAACACTTCGCCCGTGGCAGGATCAACGGCCACGCTGTTGACAACATCTGAAAGCAGCGGGGAGTTGCTGGAGAGGAAATGATGGATGATTTCTGTGCCGTCGGCGCTCACGAGATAGACGCCGTTGCTGAGCGTTGCCATCCATTTGCGGTTGGCACCATCGACACAGATGTCGTTGACGGCCACGCCCTCAAGGAGATAGTCGGCATAGTTGGTCCCGTCGTTGCGCGGCACTTTCACCTGGGTGATGCGGAAATTCGTGTCGGCCCATTCGTCGGGGTCGGAGATGACGTAGACGCCAGTTGCGGCACCAATCCAGAGGGCGCCGTCGCGGTCTTCCGCAATGGCATAGACGCCTTGCGAGAGGTCGCAACTCGTGCCGTCTTGATTATAGGCCGACGAGCGGAAGGTCACCACGTCGTCTTTCGCGTTGTCAATCGTCCCTTTATAATCAAGGCAGGCCAAGCCGGCCATGAGCGGGGCCACCGTGCGGCGTGAGGCAATCCAGAAACGGCCGCTGCGGTCGAAGAGGGTTTTCTCCAGCGTGGGGTGTTTTTGCAGGGCGGCCACGTAGATGCGTTTCCATTTCCCGTTGGTTTTCAACACCGACACCACGCTGTCGACCTCGTTGTTGACCATCCAGAGGTTGCCCGCTGCATCGAAGTTCAGGCCGTCGACGCGCACATAGTTGGGGTTGCCGTCTTTGGCGGCGGAGAGTAGCGTACTGTTGGAGAGGCTATAGTTTTTCACGAAGCGTCCGCTCTTAAACTCATAGAGGCCCGTGCCTCCAGCAGAGGCAAAGACGCGCGAGGAGTCGGAGGGGTCTTGCGCCACACAGGTGATGTCGCGATAGGGCAGAGAGGTCGTGCTGGAGATGCAGTCTTCCTGGAAGGCCCGCCACGCTCTGTTTTCGCGCACCATGACGGTGCCGCTATAGTGCAACTTATCGTAAGGGTCGAGGCGGCCGCCGGCAACGAGGAGGCGGTTGCCGTGGAAGCGGAGGTAGTAACAAAGGTCGCGCTTCGGGCCATATCCCCCCAACTTCACGCCCTGGTCGGCCCAGGCACCGTCTTTTATCTGATAGGCCTTCAGGCCGCCGAATCCAGAGGCCGACCATATCAAACCGCTCTCGCCAACGGCCATCGTCTGGCAACCCTCAGGCACCTGCAAGGCGGTTTGCGCACCGAAGGGGTTGCTCTTGTCGTAAACGAACAGCCATTCGCCGCTCTTGGCCAGCATGGTCTGCGCGGTGGCGCAGAGCTGCGGAAAGACGGGGTCGGCAATCTTGGCCGGCGTGATAGATTTCCCGTCGTTGTCGATGGTGAAGCGCCAGAAGCCCTTTCCGCTGCCTTCGCGCACATTATAGTAGACGGCTTCGGCAAAGATTGTGAAATCAGTGGCCTTCTCACTGGCAACAGTGGTCCACTGCGAAGGGTCGGCCATGTTGCGGCTGAGCGGACAGGCAAGGATGCCATTGTCGGTCGAAGCGAAGCACTGGTCTTTGTAGATGATGGCGGAATAAACTGCCTTGCCGAGTTTGTAATAGCTCTTAAATTCGCCTTTCTTCACGTCGGCCATCACCACGCCGTCGCTCATGGCGAGCAGGGCGGTGGTGCCGCAGATTTTGAGGTCGTTGACGGTTGAGATGCCGCTGTAACTTTCCTTCAGTTGTGGCATGAAGACGACACTGCCGTCGCGGCCGAGCACGTCGATGCCCAAATCGTCGTAAACCAAGAAGAGGGCTTTCGCAGGGGCGCAATATGCCATGTGGATGATGTTTTTACCCGTGAGGCCGTCGTTGCGCGAGAAGAGGTGCACCTCCTCCGTTTTTGTGTCGTAAGAAAGCAAGTTGCCGTCGAAGAGCCCATACACCATCTGCCCCACAGGACACACCTGTGTGGCGTTTTGGTAGGCGAGATAGTAGTTCCACTGGCCAGCCTGGGCTGCCTTGGCCGGCAAAAAGGCCAAGAGCATCGACAGCGCGAAGGCGAATGGGAAAATTATGCGTTTCATCGTTTGGGGGTTGTAACGTTGGGGTGGTGGGAGAAGGGAAGGCGTTTCCGCGAGCAGAGAAGACAGCGGCATCCTCTGGCAAAGACGGGGCGCCGAAGTTGTTGTAGGGAAACTACAATTTTGCCAAGTGTTGCAAGAGTTTTTCCACGGCGCGGGCGCGGTGGCTTATCTGGTTTTTCACGTCCTCACCCAATTGGGAAAACGTCTTGCCGGTGTCTTCGGGAATGAAGACGGGGTCGTAGCCGAAGCCCGCCGTTCCACGCTTCTCCGTGGCGATGAAACCATCGACACGGCCTTCAAAAAGGAGTTCTTCTCCGTTCATAATCAAAGCAATGAGCGTTCGGAATGCCGCTGAACGGTCGGCAGCGCCCTCCAGCTCGCGCAAGAGTTTCTGCGTGTTGGCTTCAGGGTCGTGACGGTCGGGGAAGGCATAGCGTGCCGTGTGAACGCCTGGTGCACCGCCGAGGGCCGTCACTTCCAGTCCGGTGTCGTCGGCAAAACAGTCAAGGCCATAACGCTCAAACACGTAACGGGCCTTGATGAGGGCGTTGCCCTCCAGCGTGTCGGCCGTTTCGGGAATGTCGTCGTGGCAATTGATGTCGGCCAAACTCAAGATGCGGAATTTCTGGCCAACCATGCTGCGGATTTCTTGCAGCTTATGGGCGTTGTTGGTTGCGAAAACTAATTCTTTCATAATTCAAATGGGGTGGACAAGGAAGGGCAGAGAGCGGCAGATGGTGTACGCCACTCCCCTGCCCGACCCTACGTCTGTCTGATTAGTATTTAAACGTGCTACCGCCCAGGAACTCACGCAAGAGCGAGGTCGGCGGCAAACCGTCGGTTGAAATCGGTTTGAGATAGTGGAGGAACTTGCGCAGGCGATAGGCCTCGGAATATTCCGGCACATTCTCCGGCACCTGTTCCAACAAAGGCAGGGCCTGCGAACGCAGGGCGGCCAATTCGAAAAGCAGGGCCGTGTTGATCATCACGTCGGCCTCCTCCTGGAAGGGGAAAATCCATTTCTCCTCGCCTGCCCTCACTGAAGGCCAGCGGCGGATGGTCTCTTCGGCACTGTATCCGCGATATTTATAGTCGCGCACGATGCGACGGAGAAGACGGTTGTCGGTCGTGGGGATATAATTGTGGTCGTCGAGCAAGATGGACGTCAGCGCCGACGCATAAATCTTGAATTTCGCCTCCTGCGGAATGTCTTTCGTCAGGAGCGGATTGAGAGCGTGGATGCCTTCGAGGATGAGCAGCGTCTGCGGTTCGAGGCGCAGGCGGTTGCCACTTGGCTCGCTCTTTCCCTTTTGAAAATTATATCGCGGGAGCTCCACCTCCTCGCCCTTGAGCAACGCCGTTATTTGGCGATTGAAGAGCGGGATGTTCATGGCCTCCACGTTTTCAAAGTCATATTCTCCCGACGCATCGCGCGGCGTGTCTTCGCGATCAACGAAATAATCGTCGAGCGAGATGGGCACGGGGCGCATACCCGAGGCCATGAGTTGCACGGCGAGGCGTTTGGAGAAGGTGGTCTTGCCGCTCGACGAAGGTCCGGCGATGAGAATCACCTTCACCTGCGGCGTCGAGGCGATGCGGTCGGCAATCTGACTGATTTTCTTTTCCTGCAGGGCTTCCGACACGTTGATGAGGTCGTTGGTATGCCCCTCGTTACACGCCACGTTGAACTCTCCGATAGTGGAGATGCCGAGGATGTGCTGCCAGTGGTGTTGCTCGCGGAAAACCTCGAACATCTTCGGCTGGTCGGTCATCGGCATCAGGTGGTGGGGATTCTTGGGGTCGGGCAGGCGGAGCAGAAGTCCGTCGCCATAGGCCACAAGGTCAAACAAGATGAGCTGACTCGTTTTGATGAGCAACGAGCCGTAGAAATAGTCGGCGGTGTCGCCGAGCGTATAGTAAGTGGTGTAGAGCGAACCGCAGCTTTCAAGCAGGCGGGCCTTGCTCTCCAGACCATCAGCGCGGAAGCGGGCCACGGCTTCGTCCGTGGGACACGTGATGCGATGGAACGACAAGTTCTCCGCCACAATTTCGTCCATGCGCTTCTTCAACGCGCCGACCACGGCGGGCGTCACGCCGCCCTCCGTTTCGAGTTGGCAGAAATAGCCGTTGGAAACGGGGGTGTCGATGCGCAGACGCGCTCCAGGATAGAGGTCGCGCACGGCTTTGTAGAGCACGAAAAACAGGGAGCGCGTGTACGTTCTCAGGCCTGAGGGCGAAGTCACGTCAAGAAACTCCACGTCTTTGTCGTTGAAGAACATGAAATGCAGCCCCTCCATCTTGTTGTTGACCTTGGCGCTTGTCGGCTCGAAGGGCATTTTGATTTCGAGCATTTCGTAGACTTCCTCCAAGGTAAACCCGATGGGGATTTTATGGCTGCGGCCTGTATTTTTGCAGCGGATGGTGATGGTCTTTCCCATGGTGATTCAGTTTTTTAGATATTTTCGGCCCTAATACTTTCGCTTTAGAAGTCTCCAAAAGATTCTGTCGGAGAATTGGCGTCACGCCTCGGCGTTTTCCACCAGATGGCCCTTCAGCGTTGCCGACGAAGCCTCCGTCACGACAACGCGGGCATATTGTCCGATGTGACAGTTGCCGCGGTCGAAGACCACAACCTTGTTTTGCTCCGTACGTCCGAAGAGCTGTTCGCGAGAACGTTTTGAAACGCCTTCAATAAGCACCTCATATTCGCGGCCGATGCAGCGCTGGTTGCTCTCAGCCGAGAGTTCGTTTTGCAGGGCGATGAGTTCTTCCAGGCGACGCACCTTCGTTTCCTCTGGAATGTCGTCGGGGAAATGCTTCGAGGCATAAGTGCCAGGACGCTCACTGTATTTAAACATAAAGGCCGAATCGTAGCCACACTCACGCATGAGCGAGAGCGAGAGCTGGTGGTCTTCCTCCGTTTCGGTGCAATATCCTACAAAGATGTCGGTGGAGAGTCCGCAATCGGGAACGATGCGGCGTATGGCTGCCACGCGGTCGAGATACCATTCACGCGTGTATTTGCGGTTCATGAGTTTGAGAATACGGTCGGAACCGCTCTGCACGGGCAGATGGATGTGACGACACACGTTTGGCTCTTCGGCGATAACATGTAGCGTCTCGTCGCTCATGTCCTTCGGATGGCTCGTTGAAAAGCGGATGCGCATCTCCGGCACGGCACGCGCCACGATGCGGAGCAGGGCGGCGAAATTGGTTTCCGTGCCGTCGTCGGCAATGGCTTTATAGGAATTGACGTTCTGTCCGAGCAACGTCACCTCCTTATATCCACGCTTCTGCAAGTCGTGTACCTCCTGGAGAATGCTGCGTACATCGCGTGAACGTTCACGACCACGCGTATAAGGCACGATGCAATAATGGCAGAAATTATTGCAGCCGCGCATGATGCTCACGAATCCAGAGACATGGCTACCGCAGACGCGCTCAGGAATGATGTCGCGATAGGTCTCCGTCGTGGAGAGCTCGATGTTGATGGCCTTGTTGCCAGCCTCAGCCTGCGCCACGAGGTCGGGCAACGAGAGGTAGGCATCGGGACCGGCCACGAGGTCGGCATGGTGCTCGTTGAGCAATCCCTCCTTGACGCGCTCGGCCATGCAGCCCAATACGCCAATGATGAGTTTGCGGCCCTTGCGACGCAAGGCGTTGAGGGCTTCCAGGCGGTGGATGATTTTCTGCTCGGCATTGTCGCGCACAGAACAGGTGTTGAGGAACACGGCATCGGCTTCATCGAGCGTGTCACACGGTTCGTAGCCCGCCATACGCATCACGGAGGCCACCACTTCACTGTCGGCCACATTCATCTGGCAGCCGTATGTTTCTATATAGAGATGTTTCATATTCTGGTTTGGTATTGCTTAAAACTCGTTGTCGACGAAGGGCGCCTCTTCTGGCCCGACAATTTCGTCATCGGGCTCCACGAACACTTCGTCGGCCTCCTCGCCTTCCTCGCCGCAAAGGCGGTTGACGGCCTGGTAGATGAGGGCCGGCTCGTAACCGCGTCCGGCGGCAAAGCGCAGCAGTTTTTGGCGTTCCTCAAAAGGCGTATCGGCCTTGATGCTGCGGCGCTTCTGCCGCAAGAGGTCGAGAAGATTTTCCTCCCAAAGTCCGCGGTCGGTCTCGCGCAAAGCCTCCTCAATGAGCGCGGGCGGCAGGTGCTTGAGCATCAGCGACTGCCGGATTTTCAGTTGCCCCCAACGGTCGTAGAGCGCCTTGTCGTGGACATAAGCGCGAACGAAGCGTGCCTCGTTGATGAATCCTTCGTCGACCAGACGGTCGAGCACGCGCTCTATGTCGCGCGGCGGCAGTCCCTTCATCTGGAACTTCCGCCGCCAGTCGTTCAGGCAATATTCCGCCGTGGCGCACCGGGCAGCAGCCTGCGTGTACGCCGCTTCAGGCGTGAAGGGTTTCTTGGGGAGAGACATGGGAGGATTTTGGAAACTGTTTGCCCAGACAAGGTGGCAACCACTGTCTGTACAAATGTAAGCGTTTTATTTCAAGATAAAGTTGCGGAGCGTAAACCACGCGTGCATCCAAAGCGTGACCACGATGCCATAGTGACGGCGCATGATGGTGAAGCGCTCGCGCAGCGAAGCCTTATGGTTGCGGGTGGTTGTGCCTTCGTTGAGATAGTCGGCCACGATGACGTGTGCGTTGCAGAGCGGCGTTTTGCGGCGCTTGGCGTTGTGCATGATGCGGATACACCAGTCGAAATCTGCCGAGAAGCGGTAGCGCAGGTCATAATGGAACTGGCGGGCAAAATCGGTGCGAGCGAAGAAGGCCTGGTGGCACACGAGCATTCCGCTACGGAAGGAGCGCCACGTGAGACGTTCTGGCGGCGCAAGGCGGCGGTGGCGGATGAAATGGCCCTCATCGTCCACGATGTCGGTATTGCCATACACCACGGCTGGCAACT
>ULXH01067673.1_pt1 | contig 10467 bp, 20 predicted proteins | sample 1961101 | NCBI WGS metagenome assembly ULXH01 (sample SAMEA4835833, study PRJEB28245) | human gut metagenome | biome: gut microbiome; material: fecal sample | place: Denmark | collected 2008 | reverse complement strand
AATGAGTTCAGACATTGAAGACGCTGTAGTAATAGAAGAACAAGATATGAAAAATAAAGTCTTACAAAGACTAAAAGCACTGAGAAATTAATGTCATATATGCGCTAACATGGGAGATTGGGAGTCGTGATGATTGTCAATCTCCAATCTTAAAATAAAGAAAAATGTCAATATTAAAATGGACAACAAAATTTGTGTTTTAATGCAGCGAAAATTATATATAACGCATGTATCGACCTTTAATTGATCTTATAAATGTATCAAGAAAAATGGAAAATAAAGTGTACCAAAAAGGACAATAATTGTGGTCGAAATGTTGTCTAATTGAATGATAAAGTAGACCTTTAGAACATGAAAGAAATAATACAAGAAGTAGTCCAAAAGAAGTACAAATTCTTCTATCATTATGCACTAAAGTTGACTTATAATGTAGAAGAGGCACAAGATATCGCACAAGAAGCTGTTCTAAATGCGTTGAGCAAATACAATCAGTTTAGTGGTAACGAGAAAGATTGTGAAAAATGGATTGCGACTATTATACGAAATTTGTTCATCAATAAGTATAGACAGGAATCAAATAGACAGGACCAAAAGTACGATGAAGAAGATAAAGAGTTCATCAAGGATAGATGTGAAAGTAAAGAGAGGTTTTGGACAGGAGAATATGAAGACCTAATAAAGATAATAGATAGTATTAATGTACCAATTGTAGACAAGAGGTGTTTCTTAGGTTATTATAATGGATACCTCTACGAAGAGATAGCACAGATACTCGAAATATCTTTAGGAACAGTAAAAAGTAAAATACATCACATAAGAAAGAAAATTATAAAAGAGTATGGCACAAAGTATTAAAGTAGGAAGTCTTGTTAAATACAAGGATCATGAAGGAAACCTAAATGGTGGAACAGTAATATCATTTAAAGACGGTAATGCACTTATCAATACATTAGAAGGTAAGAACGTCCAAGTGCAATTAAGCAAGTGTTCGTTAATTGAAAGGAATAAAGGTAAAGGTCGAGTATCAAACGGAGAAAAAGAAAAGATACTACAAGAATTTAAAGAAATGAATGCTAATAAGATGCAAGTGAGTAAACCTATTGAAGAGAAAGAAGGTGAAGATGAATGTAATAGACTTATCATAGAATTAAGCGCAAAGGACAGGAAGATTGATGAACTTAATTATATAATCGATAAACAGGCTGAAAAGCTCAACGAGCTTGAACAAGAAATAAAAAGATTGACCAACAATCCTACTCCTATTATAAATGAAAGTAAATGCTACATTGCCTACAAGGGAATGAAAGAAGCATTAATATTAAAATCGTTGAGCGACTCAAATTTAAATAGTGATGTGATAGAACAACTTGCTGAAACGATAGATAAGTTAGTATCTTTAGACAATAATTAATAACAACAGAAAGGAGAATTTAAAAAATGACGAACGTAGAAAGACAGAAAAGAAAGTATTTGAAGAGAGTTTATTCACAATGTTTAAATGTGTGTAATCATGAAAACGAAGATCGATTCAAGACTTCTCTATTAGAGAGATTATCTATATTGAAAAAGAAATAAAAACCTATTCTTTATTCTCTAATTTAAGAAAGGAGCCGTATACCTTTATAAACGTAGCCAAGTCTAAGGTAGTTGACGAAAAAGAGAACATTGATTTATTATTTTGATTTATTTACCAAAAGCCCTTCTACATTTGTAGTCGTGACGTGAAAGGTTCGTCTTTTATTTGTTATACATTTATCATTTGATAATGTTCTCTTAAATATTCATTGACCTTCTATTCTTGATTCGTGGAATTGACCGAGAGTAAGAATTGAAATATAAGTGGAGGTCGCTTTTGAAGGTCTATGAATTATTGGACTATGGTGTAATGGTAGCACAACAGGTTTTGGTCCTGTTTGTAGAGGTTCGAATCCTCTTAGTCCAACAAATGCTCGAATGGTGGAAAAGGTAGACACGAAGGACTTAAAATCCTTTGACCAGAAGTGGTCGTACGAGTTCGACTCTCGTTTCGAGTACAAAGACTTGTTTAACATTCATACATTAAGTAGTTGAAGGGAACAAGTGTCTGTGAAGATAATATTGTTCCTATTTTTAATTTAATAAAAAAAGTATATTATGGTAGCAATTATAATTGTAGGTCTAATAATAATAGTATTATATATGACAATTATCTTCTCTGTATTTAAAGCAAATTCAATAGACGATTGTCCTTCATGTGATAGTTGTCCATTTAGAGAAGATGAAGATTATTGTCCATGTGATAAATTTTTTAATTATAAAGAAAATGACAAATAAAGCGTTTGAAGAGTTCAAAAGAGTCAATGAAATGCAACTTCCGCGTGTCGAACTTTTTACTGATGGTATAAAATGGACAACAAGAGTTGAATCTCATACATGGTTAAAAAGAGGATTAGATGAAGAACTCGTTGCAGGTCGAAAGATCACCTCTACAGAATGGATTGTTCAAGATGGTAAATGGACAATGAAGTCTATCAATAATGTTCCAGTGGAAGAATGTATTGAGTAACGAATCGTTCTCTAATCTTTAAGAAAGGGCGTTCTTTAATTGTTCGATTTATTGTTTTAGTTTTCTTTCATGCTGAGCCAGCAAACTTACAGTCTTTTTTAGCATAAGGACTTGAGTTTGCTGGCTATTTTATTAATAAGTCTTAATAATGGAGATAAAAATACGGTATCTGTTGTGTGGTCCATAAGGAAGGTGTATCTTTAGGCATAAGAAAAAGGAACGATAACTAAAACAATAAAGATTATGAAATCAAACGAATTTAAACAATTACTTATCGCAACAGAAAGATCACTTAAAAATGGTAAAGTATTTGGTGTTATTAATCTTCCTAATAATTCGTTAGGTGTAGATGTAATCTATTATGATATGAATAAAACTTCTTCTATTTCTCTTTGTTCTACTGATTGGTCTATTGATTTAGCTTGGTCTAAATTGAAGAAAGGTGAACAAAAAGAAATTATCGAAATTATTGAAAATTTTATTCACTAATTGTTGGACCACATTATTAAAAAGTGGACCTTTACAATATCAAAAGAAAGAGATATATTAACAACTTAAAAATGAAGATTATGAAAGCGATTATTGAAGGAAAATTAAAAACAATGCTAATTACTACGGTAGAGATTTATGTAGAAGTGTTGAATGCGATTATTGATTCTAATAACGAACAAGAATTGAGAAATAATATGAATGAAATTGAGGAACGTTATAATTCTTGGAATAATATGTTCTTTGAATATGGATTTGGTTCACATCACATGTGGGTTAAAGAAGCAAATGCTTCTAATAGATTAATATTTGTTGAATTCTAAATCATTTAAGGGTGAGTAGTGAAATAGTTGGTTACGGTCATTGTAAAGCAACACCTAATAAATAATTAAGATTATTCTACGAAAAGCGTTGCATAGGACATAACAAAGTGGTATCTTTAAGCATTGAAAGAAAAATAATTAAAAACGAACTAATTATGGAAAAGATGAATGTAACAGTAGAAGTTTTAAGAAAGAGAGCAAGTGAACTTGGTATTAAGAACGTTAAGCAATACAAGAAAGATGAGCTTACAAAGCTTGTTGAAGAAAAAGAGCGTGAGAGAAAGGATCTTGAAGACTTGAAGAATCTTTCTACTAATAAAGAAGCTCTTGAATCGTTTCTCAATGAAAATCCTACTTCTATTCTACAGAAGAATAATGGTGAATTCGAATTGCATTACAAAGATAAAGAAGCTTTAGATAAAGCATTTAAATCAATAAATGCTAATGAATTTGGATTTATTGTTGCAAAGGTAGATAAATTCTTGAATATCATTTCACTTGTAAAACTTTCATCTAAGAAAAAGAATAAGACAGTCTATAAAACTACTATTGATGCACCGAAAGGTGAACAATCAAGAAATATTCTTCAAATGATGAAAGATCATCCTACTTGGTCACATTATAAAATTAGTAAGATTATTGGTTGTTCTTATACTAATGTACATAGAGTATGGAAACTTTGGGGAGAAAATAAAATTAATGATCAACGTAAAAGAAAATAATGCTATGATGACGAAAATTGAAAACTTTATTCATGGACGTTTTGGTAAGAAAGTCTTGAAAGCAAAATATAGAGAGATTTGGGTTAAGTTTTGGTACAGTATGATTGCTATTCTTAGTGTAGTAATATTTTTTATGGCAATTCAATTTCTAACTTGGATAAGTGATTTGATTAATTATACATTTAGATGATTGAGATATGATAGTAAGTATATTAATAATAATCGTTATTATTTTAATTTGTATATGCTTTATTTTGTTAAAGACCTATTTCTTTATTAAAGATATTGCATTATTTAATAGTCAAATAGCGTTTTCAACTACAGAAATCGATAGACGTACACGTCTTAAATATATTGCTCTTCTAAATGGATCTTTAGAATTAGCAGTCAAACAAGAAAGATTTGAAGATGCTCAACAATTCAAAAAGATTATTGAAAAAGAAATGAAGTCATTTGAAGAAGATTTTGATAATTAGGACAAATATGAATAAAAAAGAATTTCTATCATCATTTCTTAGTGAAAAAGGTAATACAATAAGACGTACAGTATTGATTGGTAAAATAGAAAATGAATTCAATCTCCATCCAAGATGGTCAAGAAGTATAGTTGACGATTTCTTGTCTAAACAAGTTGCTTTAGGAATAATTGAACGTTATTCAAGAGGAGTATATAAAATCAAATAAGTTATGAAAGAGTTAAGTGATTACACTATCGAAGAACTAAAACAGGAACTTCGAAGAAGAACGGTTCTTAAAATGCAAAAAGTGATTAAGAAAAATCGAAAGATTGACTGGCACATTTGGGAAGGAGTTGTAGTTAGTAAACTTCAAAAAGAAAATCTGCCTCCAAGATATCGTATAGACTCACAAGAACTTAAAGATAATCCTGAGTTCAAGTATCTTAATAGATCTCAACTCTTCTCGTTAAATACAGATTTTTTTAGATCTAAAAAGTCTTATCCTAATATAGGAGATAGAGTTAAATTACGCTATCGTATAACGAAAGAAAACACCTATTTTGACTCTATGATTATCATAGGAGAGAAAGGTCAAAATCTTTTTTGTGTAATAGATACCAATACTGGCAAAATGATCCATTATGGATCTTATAAAGGTTGTGTCGCAATGCTTAGAAGAAGAAAAGAACCTAATTTAAAAATCGAATGTTATGTTAAAAATCAAAATCAAAGCAACGGGTCAAATAATTGAAGTAAAGGACTTTTCTCGAATCATTATTGATGAAGAGAATGAAGAAGTAAGAGAACTTAGTTTTAATGAGGTAGAATTTATTAAAGATGATGAAGAAGATGAAAAACGATAAAGATGTTTTCATTGAAAAATACGGAAATGTAATCGTATCTGTTGATTTCGGACATAAAGATGATGTTGCTGTAGAAACTGTATTTCGAAAAGATAAAAGTGGATTAACTATTTTATCACAAAAAATTGTTGGACATGCAGAAGATTTTAATACAGAAGAGAAAAGAAAAGAATTTTTTAAAGATAAAGGTTTGTTATCTCCAAAATAAGGAGTATCTTTATCACATCAAAAAGAACATTAAACAATTAAGAAATTATGAAACAGACAGTAGAAGAAGCCGAGAAAGAATATTGCGAAAAGAATTATCCGTATTCAGATTTGAATATAAAGTTGATGGTGGAAATATACGTGTTTTGCTGTTGTAGTAATAGCGCTTATTAATTATGTTGTTGGACTGTTTTAATTGAATACTATTATGACCGAAGAACTTGTAACATTGGAGACAGTGAAGCTGCTGAGAAAGAAAGGATTTAATGAGTATTGTAAAAATGTTATTGATATTAATAATATACCAAGGGAAACTTTATATAGAATTAATGATGATTTACCAAAACAATGCTTTTCTCAGCCTACACAATCCATTACTCAAAAGTGGCTACGTGAAATCAAGAACCTGCATATTGAAATATTCTATATGCGTGGAGACTATTGGGTATATAGAATACTAACAATTCCGGAACATGATATAATAGAATTACCAAACAGACCGTTTCTACATTATAAAAGCTACGAAGAAGCACTTGAAGCAGGTTTGCAAGAAGCTTTAGAATTGATATAAAAATAGAGTAATTGTTGTTTGATTAAATATATGATTGTATATTTACAGTATCATTTGCTATTGTTTTTATTTTATACGGAATGATTGTTTCTGTCGTTTTTAACATTCTGTGATTTGAATCTTTATATAAAAAGTTGTTTGACCGGGTGATCTTGAGAAAGATTATCCGGTTTTTTATTAAATATGTTTCTTATATTAAATATGTTTCTTATCTTTACGTTCAGAATATTCACAAAATTAATATAATATGGCCGATTATAATAGTTTATATACTGGACCTGAGATAGATGAATCTATTGGTCGAGTTCTTAATAATGAAGTAGGAGGAATGGTTCTGATACCTGATGCTGCTTCTTCTCTAAAAACAGGAGCTTCTTCGTCAGATATTCTTAGTGCATTTGGTGGAGAAGAAGCATTTAAAAATATATGTAAAAAGGTATCAAAAGGTATTCCACCTTATTTTGGATCATCTACTAATAATTCTCTTACAGTAGTAAGATCTTGTTTTAATTTTAGTGCTACTGTAGATGAAGATGCGAATAATTATACTTTGACTATCATTAACTTGCCTAATCCTCAGTATATTAATAATGTAAGTAGAAAGAAAGTTTTTACTCTTTCTGCAGGTTCAATGAGTCTTACAAGTGATTTATTATCTTATAATTTTGCTAATATTTATTATGTTAGTGTAAATATATCAAATATTGAGACCAATTTTTCTCATCAACAAATTTTAGATCATTTAGGTTTAGATTTAGATGGAGTTAAGGAATTAGCTTTGAAAGCTAAAAGTAATGATTTAACTATTGTATCGTTAGGAACCAGTGATACGAGAACTTCAATTTGGGAGGTAAAATGTTCTTATACGGATGATTCAAATTTTGTTTTAAATACATCGTCTTCAGCTACATTTGAAGACGATCAGAATATTTTAGTAGTAAGAAGAATTGTTATTCAATGCACAAACAACACTCTATCTTGTACAAACAACGAGTCAATTCCCTATCAAAGAAATAGAGTTAGAGGATCTTTATCTATTAGCAGTAGAAATTATTATAATATTCTTAGATGTCCTTTGAATGCTGGTGAAAATACTTGTTCAGGTATGGTTACAATCACTCAGAGGATATCAAATTTAAATGCGACTTTTTTAACTTTCTATTTTTGTGTAATAGAAAATAAACTCCATGTTAAAGTACTTCAACATACTAATACATCAATATTCCCCAGCGTACTTTATACGTCAAATTCTAATGAAGGTTATTTAGCTGTTGAAATTGATATGTCGAGTACATTATATTATGATGTGTCTGTTGCTTTAGAAACGAACTGTTATCTTCTTTCTGATTATGATATTTTAAGACCATATTCAAATTTAGGAAATCAATCAATTGTTAATTTTTAAGATATGAATAAAAATATAAGTTATAATAGAACAGCGATAGTCAATCAAAATGGAACAGTTTCATCTATGACTATCTCAAGAGCATTCTCTATTGGTATGATAGTAGACAATCTTGATACAACCTTTCTTGGAGAAGAGGATAGACCTAATTACTTCTATGTTATACCTCTTACTGAAGGTAAAATTAAAGTAAGACTTGTTGGTGGTAAAGAAGATTATACAATCTCTGAAGCAGAAATAACTGCTAACCTTGGTTTACCTATTCCTTATTTAGTGGAAACGGTATATAGAGACGGAACGACTGCACAATTTAATATAGGTTGGTAATGAAATGTCAAGATATCATGTTTTTAATAATAAGAAAGAATGTTTACCAGGAGTATATAGTATGATAGGAAGAGGTATAGGTATTCCATTTAGACATGTACATGGAACTAAATCAGAAATTTCATTTGATAAGTCCCTTGTTGACGCTTGGTTTATGTCAGGATACAGCAATGATAATCCTCCTGCTTCGATAAGTGGTTACAAGGGGCATGAACTTGTACTGAAGAACTTTGCGTTTGCTGGACGTAGTGGGTTTGGGAAGTATGCTACAAATTTTAATTCTTGGAAAGCTGTATATGGTACATATACAGCTACTAAAGTAGTTTGTGGAACAGTTAATACAGATACTATTACTTGGATTATTCGCACTTCAAATGTAAGAATGGATCCTCTTAAAGTTAGATTAACTAATATTGGTAGTGAGCCTATTAGATATTATTATTTCCAAGATGCTACAACAAGAAATTTTGTAGAGTTTCAAGAAGATGGAACATATACTGTTCCAGCCAGTGCTTATAGTGATATTTCTACGGGAGAAGGCTATATAGGATTTTATCAAAAAATATTAGCTGATAAACAGAATCCATTAATAATCGAACTTCTTCCCGACAACGCAGGTTCTCTTGTATTCGATGGTGTAGATGATTATGCTGTATGTGACAATATGCCGATACAAACGGATTATACAGTGATATGCAGGAGAGAAATAATTAATACGAACAACTCTTCTGCTGTTGTTTCCAAACGTACTTATCCTAATGATATAGGAAGTTTTGGTGCTTTTGTTATTGAAAGAGTTACTGCTAATGGTAGTAAGGCTTTATATTCTTTTGGAAAAGATAATGCAGTTGATTTGTTTAACTCAAATCAAATAATATATCAAAGTAAGACCGCCTATAATGATAGAAATATCATAGCAGGAGATGCATCAGATACAAATATTTTGAGTTTAGGAGCGAATGCATATAATCTAAATTTAGGTAGATGTCAGGAGTTTTCTAATGTTGCTATCTACTACTTCGCCCTCTACGATAAATCTCTCACTCCTGATGAAATAGAGCAAGAGAAGATAAAGTTAAATGAAATTTGGACTAAAAGATTAAACGGATGAAATATGTAATTGTAACAGTAGAATGGTGCTTGCAAAAGGGAATAGTAGTACCTGAGCATGCGCGTAAGAGTGTGAACGGAAGTAAGGTTATTCTTCATTATGACTTCGTGTCCCCTGTGTTGATTGACGAGGATAAACTAACGGTTTACGAACATAACAGTAAAGAACTTGGTAGCATCCTGAATAATGAAGAATGGAATAAAAGCGAAGAAATTCTATAATTATGAGTACTTATAAAGTAGGTTATAATTGGGTAGTAGACGAAATGAAAGGATTTCGTCTCTACCTTTCTCAAATTAAAGATAGAATACTTATCTCTGATGAAGAAGTAAAGATAATCGAGGAATATCTTGAATATCCTAAGGAAGATATTCTCGTTCTTATTCCTGGATATAATATTTCTTGGTTTGGTAAGATGAAACTTATTGAGAACTTTAAATCTAATGATGAACAAGATCCTTTGAAATGTATTTCTATTAAAGAGGATAAACCTTTATGGAAAATGTATAAGATGGATTTTCGTTGTGGTTCTGTTTATATGATTTCATGGCAAGTATTCGTTGACTTTTTAAATGAAGAAAATCTTGACTTTCCTAAATATATGAATGTTTCTATAAGAAGGAAAAAAGATCTGACTCTTCACGAATTACTTTATAGATAAGATTGTTTTTATTCGTTTATATAAGATTAATAATATGAGTAAAGAATTTGCAACGAGAAATCTCGTTCATAATAAAATACCTGAATTCCCGAGTGGTAGTGGTGCAGATAGATTTCTAACAAAAAAAGAAATCTTAGATACTTCTCCATTTGCAAGAATAGACGGAAGTTATTCAGATGTTGCTATTCCTATTATGGATAATGTCATATATGCTGAAGCTGCATTTAGTGTAAGTAGAACTTCATTTCAATTACCTCAGAATACTGGTAGTGAAAGTTTTACTGTTACCTCTACAATTGGAGGTGAAGCTCTTGCTTGGTCAGTTTCAGAATTCAATGCAAGTTGGGCAACTTATTCTGTGAGTGGAAATTCAGTTTCAGTACATGCTAATGCAGATCAAACGACAGAATCACAGAAATCAGGTTATATTCGTGTTAAACAGTCTGTTACTAACCAAGAAATTACTGTGAACTTTACTCAGGCTGCAGGAGTTCCTACTTATACTTATACATTCTCATCGTCAACAACAAGTCTTTCATTTGGTGCGACAGCAAATAGTCAATCTATTTCAGTTACTTCTTATAGAACGAAGTATATTAATGGACATGAAGTTGGTACTGAAAATCTTAATTATTCACCATCTTCTCCAGGAGGAGGATTGACTGTATCAGGAACGACTTTCTCTGTAACAGAAAATGTTGTTGAAAGTTCAAGAAGTTGGAGTGTTGTCTTTACTCAGAGTGTTAGTGGAAATACTTTTACTGTTAGTGTTACTCAGGCTGCAG
>ULXH01007650.1_pt1 | contig 10517 bp, 1 predicted proteins | sample 1961101 | NCBI WGS metagenome assembly ULXH01 (sample SAMEA4835833, study PRJEB28245) | human gut metagenome | biome: gut microbiome; material: fecal sample | place: Denmark | collected 2008 | reverse complement strand
TGCTTCGCCGCAAAGGACGTTAAAGTGCTTCGCCGCAGAGGACACTTCAGTGCTTCGCCGCAGAGTTCGTTCCAATGCTTCGCCGCATAATCAAAGCTAACAAATACTAAATCCATATATACTTCGTGTTATGAAAATACGATTGAACTCACATACTTTGCAGCGTGCTTTCGTGCTGCTTCTCTTCAGTCTTGTTGCAGGCATCTCCAGTGTCTTTGCACAGGACACTTATACCTATCTTCAGTTTTCGGGCAATGGCCGTACGGTGTTGCTCGCCAAGGACGGTGCGCTTACCGTTGTCAGTACAACGGAAGATGCTCCTGCTGGCGACGGCTACCAGTGGACGCTTGAGACCGTGTCGGGCGATAACGTTCGCTTGAAGAATAAGGAGGGCATGTATGTGACTGCCGACCTCACGCTTACCGTTCATCAGAACCAGGCGGCGGAGTTTACGAAGACGGAGAATACCTATTCTAAGGGTACGTATGGCGGCTCCCGTTATGACCTTGTCTATGACGGCAAGGCCCTTGGCGTGAAGAATGGCCAATTCTTCTGGACAGTGAGAAATTCTCGCTACGGCTGTATCCGCCTGGCCAATAATGTCAAGGGCGCAAAGGTCACTCCGTTTGTCAGCAGCGAAGGAGGCGAGGTGCATTGGTATTATATGGAACTGTTGAGAAACGGTTCGGAATGCGTCAAGGACGCAGGGGCAGGGAAGAATTTGGAGAAATATTCTACTCCGTCTGCCAAAAATCTGCGTGCCTATATGTGGAGCGTTTATGAGGCCAATGACAAAGGAGATGTCTATTTCAAGAGCGCTGACGGGAATTACTTCTATCAGAATGGTAGTGATCAATATAGTGCGTCTACAAAGCCTGGCAATAGTGAATATACAATCTGCGATGTCTCAGACCAGTCTAATGATAATGCATTTGTGCTTCGTAATATTGGTACAGGCAAATATGTGCTTCCCTATAATAATAGTAATAAAGTCGGTTGGGCATCTAGATTCGATATGATAGAAGCCATGCGCTTCATCTCCACCCCTCCCCCCACAGGCCCCCATATCTACCAATTCTCAGCCAACGCCGCCACCGCCATTTACGATACAGGCACTGGCGTCACCATGCAGGCCGTTGGCGCGGAACTTGCTGGCTATCAGTGGACGTTGGAACAGGTTGGCAGCGCGTATGTGTTAAAGAGCGGCCGCGATAACTATTTGAAACAAACAGGCGAAGCCCTCACCGTGACCACCAGCCGCGATGAGGCTTTGAAGTTGTTTCCCAGTGGCAGCGAATACGACGACAAACACGATGTGCTGACCTTGGCAGCCGATGCTTCCAAGGCCCTTGGCATTAAGGACGGCCAACTTGCCATTGTCGAGACTAATTCTTTTTATAGCGTGGTGCGCATTCTGGACAGCACCGATGAGGTGAAGGGCGCAGTGGCTCCTAAATTCTCAGACATCAGCAATGTCTATTATTACAAGTTGCAGTTTAAGGCCAATCCCGAGGGCGACAATCGTTTGACGTTGACAGGCACGGACTATGACAATCCTGTTACGAGAATGGAGTTTCAGCCTACCAGTGCGCGTCAGAACTGGGAACTCCGGCCTGCCAAGCATCCCAATAGCAAGCCGGGAGATTTCTACCTCGTCAACCAAGAGGGAGAATACCTCATATATAAAGACGGCCGTTTCAACTTCAAGCCGCTTGATGTCAACGAGACCACCGTCTTCCGCCTCAAGCAGACAGACGAACAGCCAGAGTATTGGACCATTGACATGGCGCTCTCGGGCGATGACAACCATCGCCTCGGCTTGAAGGCTGGTATGACCCCATACACCTTGCAGGCCTGTAACCGTACGTCGAAGTATAATGCCCTGAGCTTCAAAGAATCGGAACGTGGTTCAGATTACGACTACCTGCAATTTTCGGGCTGCGGCCGCGTTGTGCTTTACGACGACGGCCAGAACGTCAAGGCCGTTGCCACCACCACGGAGCAACTGGAAGGCAATGGCTACCAATGGACTTTCGAGCCTATTATGGATGGTGCAGGCAAGGTCAACGGCTACAATCTGAAAAACAAAGCGGGTCGTTACCTCCGTTATGATACCGCTGCCAAGACCTTCACCAGCGTGACCGACCGCAGCAAGGCCAGCGTTTTTGATACTGACCAAAACACCTATTATGTTGTTCCTGCGCATGTTACAGGTGGTACCTGCAATATTGCTGGAGGCTTACGTTACAACGCCGTGCTTCGCGGTGTTTCTGGTACGTATACCACCCTCGGCGTGAAAAACGGGAAATTGCAGCTTGTGAAGAAAAACTCCCGTTATGCCGTGGTGCGCCTTGCAGAAAATATCGAAGGTGGACTCGTCAACCCTTATGTCAGCACCAGTGACAATCCGCATTACTATGCTTTAAACTTCTTCCAAAACGGCAGCGAATATCTGCAGGACAACACGCCTGGCAACATTTTGCTTAAATCGCCTGTTGCGCCTTTCCCGTTGAGAAGATATTGCTGGATACTTGAAGAAGCCAATGACGACGGCGACGTTTACATCAGAAGCACCGCAGGCAACTATATCAGCTATAACCCGGACACGGACGGTTATCAGCACAAGGTCAACACGACTACGAATGAGTACAGCCGTTACAAAATCTGCGATGTGGCCGATCAGCCAGACGCATCGCTTGACGGGCTTTGGTCGCTCTATAATTGCAAGAATCATTACTTCGTTCGTCCATCTGAAAATGATAATTTCATTGGGCGTGCAGAAAAGGTCGGGAAAAATACCCGTATGACCTTTGTCGACGTCGCGGCCGACACCACCAGTTACCACCTCGTCTTTCCGGCTATGGGCCAGCGAGCCCTCATTATGGACTATGACGAGGCCAAAAATCCGCGCGTAAAGGCACGTGATATCCTCGCGTCTGACAAGGATGCACGCCTCTACCAATGGGTGGTTGAAGGGCAGCATATCCGCAACCGTGCAGGCTTCTATCTCACCTACAACGAAAAAAATAAGCAGTTCGGCGTCAGCAACCAAAAAACTGATGCCTATACGTTTGTGTATAATGTGAACAACTACGAGAACAACAACAGCGTGCGTTACGACCTCTGTTCTACCGATGACAAGCAGGCCCTCAGCATCGGCGAAGAAGGCGCTCTTTGCTGGGCGGCCCCCAACACCCGCAATTCGGCGGTCGACCTACGCCCGTATATCATTGCGCCAGAGCTTCCCATCCCGTCGTTAGGCGGTGCGGACTATCACCTCTATTGCATCCGCACTGCTGGGGGCGACCGCTATGCCTACCACATGGAGGATGCTAACGCCATCTCCTTAAAAACTTATGTGGAGAAGAACCTGTGCCAGTTGTGGATGCTTATCAGAGACGGACAGGGAAAGGGCGACGGCTATTTGCAGAGCGCCTACAACCGCTGCTTCCTGAAATACGACACTGGCAGCAACACCCTCGTGGCGGTGGCAGATAAAAAAGATGCTACGCGCATCCGCCTCGTTGAAACTTCTGGCAATTACATCCACTGGCAAATTGAACTGCCCGATGTTGACGGCAACAACAATCTCATCTCCCACAGCTATAGCGGAAATCCGAAAACCGTCACGCTGTCGCTGCAAGGTCCGAACAACGCCGACAACTATGTTGACCTCATCCCAGTGGACATCACCCCCGATTTCTATGAAGAGGCGGGTGGTGCTTTCCGCAATATCAATCTCGACGAACTTACGCCGAAACTTGAACTCACGGCTGACGGCACGGCGCTGAAGGCCAAGGCATCTGCCTCAGAAGACGGCGCTAACAACAGCTGGAAGAACATCGGCACTAAGGACGACTTCGTGCTGCGCAATGGTCATGGCCAATATATCGGCACGGATGCAGGGGGCAACGTGTGCCTCACCCCAGACAAGGCACAGGCCACCCATTTCTATCTCTGGCTCAACCACGGAGAAAAGGATGGCAATGTCAGTTGGTGTTTCGCCCAGTTGAACGCCGACGGCAGCAAACCAGAGGGCAAACCCGAAAAATGTCTCGGCGTTTCTGACGTTGCCAACGGCACCGTCGCCATGCTGCCATTCTCCACTTATGAAACCAACAAGCAGCATACGCTCTGTTTCACCTTCGGACGCCTAACGTCTCCAGAACTCTCTGATGCCGCAGAAGGAAAATATTACTACACCTTCATGTGCTTCGACAAGGTGGGGAAGGATAAATATGTCAGCGACGGCAACGACACCAGCAAGCTCGTTATCGCCGAAGGCAAGAAACTCGTCAACGACCAGATGTGGGCCTTGGTGGGTGTCAGCAAGGATGGCTTTGTGCTGATGAGCAAAGACAGATATTATCTGTATTTAAATAATGGCATTTTTAACGTCACGCACGACCTCGCGAAGGCCACTCATTTCAGTGGTACATACGATGTCAACAAGCAGCGCTATGTGTTGACCGTTCTATCCGCAGTGGGGGGCGACAGTCGATATAACGGATGGCAGGTGCTTCTTGGCAGCGATAGTCGTAGAGTTACGGTCGGTAATGAAAAAAACGCCAGTAATGAAAATCGTTACTACCTCAACTTCATCCCCATCCCCGTTCCGGAAGACTATTCCGATTACGAAGTACTCCCCAAGCGCTCTTGGTTTGTCAAGCAGGCGCACGAGGCTACCGCCGACCCGATGACTGGTTTTATCCAACGCGACGAAAGCGGATGGACCAAGAATCCCTATACTGGGAAGATGATGCAGAAGACGAGTACTTACACCGTTACCCACTATCTCAAGGCAGAGAGCACGCGCAAGCTTTATGTGCCTACCTGTATGGTCGGATCTGCTAATACCCGTTCGCGAGCCTTTCAGCGTTGGTATAACTACAAGACCGACGAGGCCGTGAGCGACTCGGTGCTCAACCTCGACCTCCCCAGCAGACGTCGGTACAGAAACGGAATTGTTGTGGGCGACCAACTGAAATTGAACGGTCAGGATCGTGGTAATTACGTAGATCACTCTGTCACCTTCCAAATGCCAGAGGTCATCCCCGACGATTGGGAATACATCCTTGGTGGCGACCTCACGACCTACAGCGATTTCGTTGATTATTTCGGTGACAACGGCAACCCCATATATAATGGGAATGTCACCAAATATAATGGAAATGTCACCAGCGACATCATCCTGCCCTCGAAGCAAAACATTGTGGAGCCGACCATCACCGGCCGCAACCTCTATGTCATCCGCAATGCCCGCGCCATTGCCAACGAACTGCTCCAGTATAAGGATGATGGCAGCAATGACAAGTGGTATGAAGAGAACACCATTGCTTTCCCGAAGAAGAAGGTGACGCTCAATTACAGTTCGGTTGCCCTCAATATGCAGAAGCAGGACTATTGGTTTTATAACAACGGTATTGCCTCAGAAGACAATCTTCAGAATGCCGTCAACAGTGGAAAAATCGAGGTTAAAGTGGACGACCTGGGCAGTGGCATCACTTTCGCCGGGTTCCTTAATAGCGGTGCTGGTACTGGTGCCGACCGCGCCATCGCCTTCAATTATCCAGGCGATAACAACGGCAAGGGCCGCGGTGAGGCCAATGCTGGCAGCTGCACTTTGAAAGTGTATGGGGTGGCCAGCGACGGCACGCGCTATCAGATTGCCAAATTCAATCTGACGTTTGAAGAGAAATTCGAGCCAATCATCTATTCCGAAATCATCGGAAAAAAAGGCGATGGCACCTTCAAATCGGAGCGTTCGCCAGAGGCCTTGCTGAAGACCACTGGCGACCCTGTGGCCACCATCACCTTCGACCCCGATCAGTTTGATGCCTTTGTCTCGCCACCTGTGGGAACCTATACGGGATTTTCTGGTTTTGGAAAAGGCGATAACGCCAATCAAAAATACTCTTTGACATATCGCTACCCCTTCAACTACGACAACACCTCCTATTGCTTTGCACCAATCGGTGGAGATTTCAACAGTACTAATGGTAAAACTTCAGAGTGTACGTGGGGTAACTACACTGTTGCCCATCGTTTTGATATGGGAGATAATCGTGGTAATTTCTTTGCCGTTAAGAAGTATTACGAGAATGAATATGGCTCTCAAAACTATGATGCCAGCCAGAGCGGCTTCCTCTATATCGACGCTTCCGACCTTCCTGGTAAGATTGCGTCTATCGACTTTACTGGTATGCCTTGCAAAGCCTCGCGTCTCTTCGTTTCGGCATGGATGAGCAGTCCAGACCGTGGCAATGAAAGTCCGGCCAACGTGGTGTTCTCCATTCAGGGATTTAAAAACGGCAAGGCCACGACGCTCTATTCTTACTGTCCTGGAAGTATCTTGGGCGAAGCTCGTGATTCCCTTGACAAGACGTTGAAACCTAAGGATAATGGTGGCAAAGGCATCTGGCAGCAGGTGTATTTCAGTTTCGTCAATAAGAATGCTGACGACTTCGACAGCTTCCGCCTTACCATTGACAACGCCTGTACCAATACCAGCGGCGGCGACATCTTGATTGATGATGTCGAGGTGTTCAGTGTGAAGCCAGAAGTTCAGATTGAGCGTACCATTCCAGTCTGTGGCGACCAGCTGACCTTGTGTAAGATGACCGTCGACTACGATCAGGTGCGTGCCCAGTTGGGCCTCAACACTGGCGAAGTGATGAAGGACAATCCAAAGGTGTGGTATTGCCTCCTCGACAAGGAGATGTTTGACGCCGAATTGGGCTTCGACACTGGAACGCCAGAAGGACAGGAACGCCTCTACCGTATGTCCGACATTGAGGTGAAGCCCGCCTTCGTCAAGGCCCTCTTGGGCGACCCCAACAGCCAGGTATCTGGAGAAGGCATTTTTCGCTCTGTGGAGTTTAAAACCAAATTCGATGACCTCCCAGTCTTCAAATACAGAGCCGCCGTGGAAGCCACTGTCGGCATGGCATCTCGCGAAGTCACCAGTGCTGGTGTGCGCCACTTCATTATCAGCGACAAGGTGAAGGAGCCGAGAATCAAGCCCAACCACGACTATTACTTCCTCTTCGTGCCGCGCTTCTCCGATGACCCCGTCACGCTGGCCAATGCCTTCCATTCGTTTGAGATCAACACGCGATGCAGCGTCCGCTGCAAGTTCCGCACGCTGTCGCCCATCCGCGTGGTGACGGATGCCGACGACGAGGCCGCCGTTGAACACGAAACCCAGACCTGTGCCGGCAAGAGCGTCTCGCTCAGTGTCAAGCAGGTGGGAGAGGATGCTGAAGGCAATATCGGCGAGCGCATCGTGCAGTATGACTGGTGGCGCGATTATGTGGGCGACGCATTCACCGACGTGTGCATCAATGTCGACAACGCCACCTGGCGCGTCTTGGGAAAGAACGAAAACCGCCTCTCCAACGAGATTTCGCTCCGCGAGGCGCTCTTGGCTTTCCGCCATTTCTATCCCAAAGCCACCACCGTGGCGGGCGCCGCGCCGAAGAACGACGAGGGATACACCCTCGAGCAGAGCGTCATCAACGTGCTCCATCAGTTCACGCTCAACAGCGCCGACAAGGTGGCATCGCTCGTGTTGCTCAACAACACGTGTAACGTCTATGTGCCTGCCGCCACAAAGCAGGGCGAAATCCTGAAGGTGACGGTGGTGCCCATCGACCATGAAGACGGCAACGGCACGCAATATTGCTACGACCCTCAACAGGTGGGCATCAAAGTGAGCGGACAGGCACCGCAGCTCTTCGATGGTCTGCATGGCGACAAATATAAATATCCCAAGAAACTCACCAACGTGCCAGTGCGCAGCAGTTTGGCCGCCGTGGAAGAGGTGAGGGCCAGGGCCGACGGCAGTGCCGCCAATGTCTTGCGCGTGCCTTTGCGCGGCATCGAGACAGTGACGGATGGCGCCATCGGTCTGACCAGCGTCAGTACGGACGTCTTCCTCGCGGGCACCAACGACCCCACTATGAAGGCGTATGAAACGAAAGCCGCTGAAGAACGCACCGGTCTCAGTGTGCAGAACTTCCGCATCGTGGGCCAGCTCAAAACGCTCGAAGCCAGCACGACAAACCCCGAAAATGCCCATGCCGACATCGTCTTCAACAGTGATTTCCAGCCGCGCGAGGGATATGTCTATACGCTCCGCTTCGACTATCGGGAACGCTTTGATGCAGGCAGCACCGCGCAGACAACGGCGTGTGACGGCAATGTGCTCGTTGACCTCGTCATCGTGCCGAAATACCAGAAATGGACCGGTGCCGCAGGCAATACCGACTGGACGAACGATGCCAACTGGCAACGCGCCGACCTCGCCGACCTGCATTTCAAAGCCGATACGGAGACGGGCTATGCCACCAATGCCGACAACGGTACGGCGCAGGGCTATGTGCCGATGCTCCACACCAGTGTCATCGTGACGCCCGACAAGGCAGGACCGCAGCTCTATGAGACCAACTATGCCGGCGGTGAGGACCAGTTCCTCCATTTCGTCGACCATGAAGGCGAGCAGCGCACGGCAACGCCCGACATCGAATATGCGCTTCTGGCAGCGCCGAAAGCCGTAGCGGGCATCAATCGTTGCGACATTTACAGGCCCTATCAAAGTAAGGACCTCGTGGTGCAGAGCGGAGGCGAATTGCTGCATGCCGAACGCCTCGACTATAAGAAGGCGTGGGTGGAATATGCGCTGACTCCCGACCGCTGGTACACCCTCGGTTCGCCGCTGCGCCAGAGCTACGCGGGAGAATGGTATGCGCCTAACAACGATGCTTGTCAGGCCACGCCTTATTTCAAGGACGTGACTTACAACACGACAGACTACCATCGCTTCGCGCCAGCCGTTTATCAGCGCAGCTGGGACAAGGCCAAGTCTACGCTTTACTACCTTGATACTTATTCGGCCGAAAATCCGCAGACCGCCAATGTGAAAACCACGACGGAGAATATCTACCAGGCCGCCAACTGGAGCGCTGTCTACAACGACGTGCAGGAGGCTTATTCGCAGGGGGGCTTCTCTGTCAAAGTCAACGGCGTTGGCATCGGGGCGCAGAAGTACACGAAGTCGCTCTTCCGCCTGCCGAAGGAAGACACGGCCTATGGCTATTACACGGAATTGAACGAGACGGACAGGAGGACTTATCCTGTGGACCGCACGTATCATCATAAGTTGGCGACCGACCAGTTGAAGTCTGGCACCGAACTGACCGTGACGCTCAGGAACGAGAATGCCAACAACAGGTTCTTCCTCGTGGGCAACCCGTTTGCCTGCGCCCTCGACCTCAATGAGTTCTTCACCAAAAATGCCGACCAGCTCAATGGGGCGAAATACTGGGTGCTGACGGCCGGCGAACAGGAAGGGGCGATGCGCCAGCCCAATGCCGGAGAATGGATTTCCGTGAACGGCACGACGGAGGCCGCGCTCGCGAGTCTGCCATCGGGGCAGGGCTTCTTCGTGGAAGGCAAAGAGGGCACGAACACCATCAACTTGAAGTTCACCGCCGACATGCAGACGTCGCTCCACAACAGCGGAACGCTGCTGCGTGCTCCAGCCATCGGACGTGCTGAGGCTCCTATGCTCCGCATCCGCGCTTCGCGAAGCGGGCAGGGGAGTGAGGCATTGGTGGTGAAAGACACCACAGCGGTTAACGGCTACGAGGCTGCGGAGGATATGCAACTCTTGCTCGACAACTCGTTGCAGGAAATCCCGATGGTATATACGTTGGCCGGCAACCGCACGAGCACCATCAACCGACGCCGCTCGCTCTGGCGCGTCCCCTTGGGCGTGTTGAGCGACAGCGAAGCTCCCGTGCAACTCACGTTCTCGGGCATGCGCTCGTTTGGCGAGACGCTCTCGCTGCTCGACAGTCAGACGGGGGCCGTGACACCGCTGCAGGGCAATGGCAATGCCGACTGCGTGAAGGTGGAGGTGCCGGGAGTGACGACGGGCCGCTATTTCATCCTCTCTTCAGAGCGTCCTTCGCTGGAAGAGGAACAGGATTTCGTCCAGCCGCTCATCCAGGCCGACAAAGGCTGCGTGACGGTTACTTCTTCCGCCGCTCACGTCCTGACGTATGTGCATATCGTGGCTGCCGATGGTCGCACGGTGTACAAACTCACGCCGTTTACTTCACGCCTCTCCCTGAAACTCCCCACTGGCGTTTATGTGGTGGAGGCACGCACGGATGAGGGTGAGAGTGTCGGGAAGGTGTCGCTCTGATTTATGTATAGATAATGTGCTCTGATTTATATATAATGAGAAAAGCTATAATGACAAAAGCGCCGGAGCATCCTCCGGCGCTTTTGTTTTGGGGTCAACGAAAAAAATGGGGGGGCAGACGGCGTAACAACGAATGACACGAATTTCATGGGGCGGCGGATGGGGCGCCAGCACTGTAGCTCACTTTGCTCGCAAAGTGAGGGCCACGGTCACGTCGCGAGAAGACTTGAGGTCGCTATGGGTTCGCTATAAGTCCGCTATAAGTTCGCTATAAGTTCGCTCTTTGCGGCGCCAGCACTGTAGCTCA
>ULXH01003232.1_pt1 | contig 10550 bp, 8 predicted proteins | sample 1961101 | NCBI WGS metagenome assembly ULXH01 (sample SAMEA4835833, study PRJEB28245) | human gut metagenome | biome: gut microbiome; material: fecal sample | place: Denmark | collected 2008 | reverse complement strand
TGAACTCCAGGTTGATAATACTATTAATGCCTTTAAGCCGGCAGATAAGAATGAATCTGATGAGATGCGTGAGATAAGGTTACTTAAAGAGCGAAGAGAGAGCCTGCAAAAAGACATTGATGTTATGAAAAAAAGAGTTGTAATCATTGATAACAGACTTGATAAGATTGGTGAAGTTGATAAAGAAGTTCCTTTATATGATGTAAACGGATATAAGATGCTTTCAATCAGAGAGAGTGAACGTCAGAGAATAGCGCGCGACATACATGATTCTGTTGTTCAGAAGATGACTGCACTTATTCACAAGTCTGAATTTGTTCAGATGGTAATGGATTCCGATCCGCAACGTGCAAAGCTTGAACTTGAAGTTATTAATAAGACTATGAGAGAGTGCATCGATGAACTTCGTGATATTATCTATGATTTGCGGCCAATGGCACTTGATGATGTAGGCTTTAAGACAACGTTAAGCAGATATATTAATCAGTGTGATTCACAGACAGATATGAATATTACTATAGATATGGAAGACCTTGATGAAAGCTTTGTTGATGATGTAATCGGATTGTCGGTATTTAGAATAATACAGGAACTGACAAGTAACTCGATAAAGTATTCCGAAGGCAATAATATTAATATATCTGTTTCTTCAGATAATAATGAGATTGTTATTAATCACAAAGATGATGGTAAAGGCTATGATGATGATGCCGTCAACAGAGATAACCGGGAAAAGCATAATTCGGGATTCGGACTCGCAATTATAAAAGAACGTGTTAAACTTCTCAACGGAGTAATTGACTGCAGTCATGACAGTGGAACATGCAATATAATCAGAATACCATGTGTCTCACATACGGAGGAAGAAAGTAATGAATGATAACAAACCAATTCGAATACTTATTGCTGATGATCATGCAATGATTCGTGAGGGTCTCAAACAGATACTTGAACTTGAAGGCGATATTGAGATTGTAGGTGAGGCAAGTGACGGATATGAATGTCTTAATCTTATAAACAAGCTTAATCCGGAAATAGTTCTTCTTGATATCAATATGCCTAATCTGGATGGTATACAGGTACTTAATATTATGAAACAGCAACAGCTTACTAATAAGGTAATAGTTCTTACTATTCACAAAGAAATTGATTATCTTATTAAGGTGTTTGATATAGGCTGTGACGGATATGTACTTAAAGATTCGGATTCGGCAACTTTACGCAAGGCAATTACAGCAGTTCATATGGGAGAAGGATATGTTGAACCTTCACTTACGCCATTGCTTAATTCAAGCCTTGTTGAGCGTGATATAATGACAGGTAAGGTTAATGATCTTACTAAGAGAGAACTTCAGGTACTTAAGCTTATTGCTAACGGTATGTTTAATAGAGAGATAGCAGTGCAGCTTAAGATAAGTGAGCGTACTGTTAAAAATCATATATCTAATATATTCCGTAAGATTAATGTATCGGACAGAACGCAGGCTGCGGTATTTGCAATTAAGAATAAGATAGTGGATATTAAATGATAATTGAGACAGGTCTTTTAAAATGTTTCATGTGAAAATGTTTCACGTGAAACATTTTTTGTTTTTGTAATTAGTATAAGTGTTGAGTATGCAGCAAAATTGTGCTATTATTAAAAATGCAGGTTGTGTTGTGGTGCATTCACAAAACATGCACAGAAATGAGGAAATATGGGAAGAATAATTGCAATTGCCAACCAAAAGGGTGGCGTTGGAAAATCAACAACAGCAATAAATCTTGCGGCATGTCTTGCAGAAAAGGAACAGAAGGTTCTTATAGTGGATATTGATCCACAGGGGAATGCAACAAGTGGTCTGGGAGTATCAAAAGATGATGTTGAGAACACCATTTATCAGGTTATGCTTGGCACTATAAGTGCTGATGATGCAATACAAAAAGATGTATTTGATAATCTTGATGTACTTCCTTCTAATGTCAATCTTGCAGGAGCAGAGATTGAACTGATTGATGTAGAAAACAGAGAATATATTTTAAAGAATATTCTCTATGATATTAAGGATAGATATGATTATATAGTGCTTGATTGTCCACCATCACTCAGTATGCTTACGGTTAATGCAATGACGGCGGCTGATACTGTACTTGTACCTATACAGTGTGAATATTATGCACTTGAGGGACTTACACAGCTTATACATACAATTAATCTTGTAAAACGTAAGCTGAATCCTGAACTTGAACTTGAGGGAGTTGTGTTCACAATGTATGATGCAAGAACTAATCTTTCACTTCAGGTGGTTGAGAATGTCAAAGAGAATCTTGGACAGAATATATATAAGACGATTATACCAAGAAATGTAAGACTTGCAGAGGCACCAAGCCATGGACTTCCTATTAATATATATGACTCCAAATCAGCAGGAGCAGAAAGCTACCGATTACTGGCAGAAGAGGTCATGAATCAGAATTTTGGTTAATGCAATATTGCAGTATTAGTATGACAATATTTAAGTAGAAATGGAGAACATAGCAATGGCGTCAGCAAAAAACAGTAAAAGCTCAGCAAAAACTGTAACTAAGGGAACACCAAAGACAACACCGAAGCCTGCAGTTAAGACGGCAGCCAAGGGTAAGGGACTTGGAAAAGGAATCGGCAAGGGAATAGGAGCTCTTATAGCTGAAGACGTAGAAGACAAGAACGAAAAGGTAGTTGTAAAAGAAGTAATTAAAGAGGTGAAAGTTCCGGCTGATACAAAGCTGAGAATTTCTGAGATAGAACCTAATAGAGAACAGCCTAGGAAAGCATTTGATGAAGATGCTCTTATAGAACTTGCTGAATCTATTAAACAATATGGAATACTTCAGCCTCTTCTTGTACAGAAGAAAGACGGATATTATGAGATAATAGCCGGTGAAAGAAGATGGAGAGCTGCTAAGATTGCGGGAGTTAAAGAAGTACCTGTAATTATTAAAGACTATTCGTCACAGGAGGTTATGGAGATAGCGCTTATAGAGAATATACAGCGTGAAGATCTTAACCCTATTGAAGAGGCAAAGGCTTATCAGCATCTTATAAATGAATATAAGCTTAAGCAGGATGATGTTGCAGAAAGAGTATCAAAGAGCCGTGCAGCTATTGCTAATTCGATGAGATTACTGAAACTTGATGAGAGAGTTCAGCAGATGGTTATGGATAACATGATAAGCAACGGACATGCCAGAGCACTTCTTGCTATATCAGACGGTGATAAGCAGTATATGATTGCACAGCAGATATTTGATGAGAAGCTCAGCGTCAGGGAAACCGAAAAACTTATGAAGCTTCTTGATAAAAAGAAGGAAGCACCAAAGGAAAAAGATGTTGCAAGAGAACTTATATATCATGAACTTGAAGAAAAGGTAAAGTCTGTACTTGGAACTAAGGTTTCGATACACAACAGAAAAAATAATAAGGGTAAGATTGAAATTGAGTACTATTCACAGGATGAACTTGAGCGTATAATGGATATGCTTCAGTCAATTAAGTAAATCAGGTGGATAAAGATTGGAGCATACAATGGTTAACTTTTTTGGATTATTTTCGGTTGACATGCAGTATGTTATAATAGCAGTATTAGTGATGGGAATAATATCAATAGTATCACTTATTCTTGCAATTGTAGCAATCTGCAAGATGGGACACACTAGGAAAAAGTATGAGAATTTTATGGAAGGCAAAGATGCCAGGTCACTTGAACCTCTGCTAAAAGAAAGATTTAAAGAAATAGAGGATCTCAAGAGGATAAATGCCAAGAATGTGAAGAATATCAAGTTCCTGCTTGATAAGATTCACTATTCATACCAGAAGGTTGGAATTGTAAAGTACGATGCATTTCATGAGATGGGCGGCAAACTCAGCTTTGCACTTACAATGCTTGATAATAAGAATAATGGATTTATCATTAATTCAATGCACAGCAGAGAGGGCTGCTACATGTATATCAAGGAGATAGTTGCAGGCGAGTCATATATTGAGCTTGGCGAAGAAGAAACTGAAAGTCTTGAAAAGGCGATTGCCGGACCACTTGGCGATACAGATCTCGGTCATATGAATGAGGTTATTAATAATACAGTAGATATTAATGAACTGGATGAGGCATTGGACGCACTTGACCTTGATGATACAGAATTAGCAGAAGCTGAGGCTGCAGCGGCAAAGGAACAGCAGGAACAAGAACAGCAGAATTAATAACAAATGTTTCACGTGAAACATTTTAATAAAATCTTTACGGAGGACATAAAGAATGTTAGATTTAAAATTTGTCAGAGAGAATCCAGAAGTAGTAAAGCAGAACATCAGAAATAAGTTTCAGGATCAGAAACTTCCGTTGGTTGATGAGGTTATAGCACTTGACGAGCAGGCAAGAGCAACTCAGAAGGAAGCAGATGAGATTAGAAGCAGCCGTAATAAGATATCAAAGCAGATTGGTATGCTTATAGGACAGGGCAAGAAAGAAGAAGCTGAGGAACTTAAGGCACAGGTAGCTAAGAATGCTGAGCGCCTTACAGAGCTTGAAGCAAAGGAAGCAGAACTCAACGAAAAGGTAACTAAGATAATGATGACAATTCCTAACATCATTGATCCAAGTGTTCCTATCGGTAAGGACGATTCAGAAAATGTAGAGATAGAGAAGTTTGGTGATCCATTTGTACCTGATTTTGAGATACCGTATCATACAGATATTATGGAAAAGCTTCACGGCATAGACCTTGATTCTGCAAGAAAGGTTGCGGGTAATGGATTCTATTATCTCATGGGAGATATCGCAAGACTTCATTCAGCTGTAATCTCATATGCAAGAGACTTTATGATTGACAGAGGCTTCACATATTGTGTACCTCCATTTATGATAAGAAGTAATGTAGTTACAGGTGTTATGAGTTTTGCAGAGATGGATGCCATGATGTATAAGATTGAGGGTGAAGATTTGTATCTTATCGGTACGAGTGAGCATTCAATGATTGGTAAGTTTATCGATACGATTACGCCTGAGGCAGAACTTCCTAAGACACTTACAAGTTATTCACCATGTTTCCGTAAGGAGAAGGGTGCGCACGGAATCGAGGAGAGAGGCGTGTACAGAATTCACCAGTTTGAGAAGCAGGAAATGATTGTTGTATGTAAGCCTGAAGACAGCAATATGTGGTATGACAAGCTGTGGCAGAACACAGTAGACCTCTTCAGATCACTTGATATTCCTGTAAGAACACTTAACTGCTGTTCAGGAGATCTTGCAGATCTTAAGGTTAAGTCACTTGATGTAGAGGCATGGTCACCAAGACAGAAGAAGTACTTTGAGGTGGGCAGCTGCTCTAACTTAGGAGATGCACAGGCAAGACGTCTTAAGATTCGTGTAAATGGCGAGGATGGCAAGAAGTATTTTGCACATACACTTAACAACACAGTTGTTGCACCACCAAGAATGCTTATTGCATTCCTTGAGAATAATCTTAATGAAGATGGAAGTGTCCGTATTCCTAAGGTTCTTCAGCCATACATGGGTGGTAAGACAGTTATAGAACCATAACAGTAAACAGTAGAACGGCAGAATAATAGTAGAATTATTATATGATGTCGGGGTCAAAAGCCCCTGGCTTTGATACCTTTTGACCCTGGTATCATTATATAACACAAAATCCGCAGGCAATCATAATCAATGTCGCCTGCGGATTTTTATTCTTGTGTTATGAGCTTTGTTTAAATATTTATTTTTAATACTTATTCAAAGTTAACAACATCTATCCACTTCGTAAGGAGTTCTTTCTCTTCAGGACGTTTCTTGTCAAGCTGTGCAGCAGCGACGATAGGAAGCCAGTTCTGAACATAATTTTTGGCAGTTCCGGACTTGGCACAGAAGATATCGAGATATCTGTCTGCAACAGCTATATCGTTGAGAGCAAGCAGAAGATAAGTTCTTGCCACATCAGCACTTGCATTGCCCTGTGTTGCATGTACCCAGTCTACGGCAACAAGCTTGCCGGACTTGGTAACAATGATATTCTCAGGAGAAAAGTCGCCGTGGCAAAGCTTTGAATGTTCATGCATTCCGTTAAGCCTTGTGAGAATCTCATATTTTTTGGTAGAATCTATGCAGTCAAGATCGTTAATCTGTCTTATGAGCTTATCCTTAAGTCTTATCATAAGAGGATTACGCTTGCTGTGGATAGAAAGCTGAAGATCAACCATCTGCTGTAGATAAGTATCCATCTTCTTAGGATGAGCTTTCATTAACTCAGCAAGAGTACTGCCTTCAACATATTCACTTGTAATGCACCACTGCCCGTCGATAACATCAACAGAGAGAAGCTTAGGTACATCAGCTTTGGCGTCCTCTACACGCGAAGTATTGAGTGCTTCATAGAGAACATCTGACTTGTTGTATTTTTTATCAAATACTTTAATGGCTTTGCCGTCTTTAAGATAGACGCTTTTTAATTTTCCTTTGGAAATGCAATTGTCAAACTTCATTGATATCCCCTCCTTATTTATTCACCATAGTAAGCCTTAAGATACATCTCTTTGATTTCACTCATAAGAGGATATCTTGGGTTAGCTCCTGTACACTGATCATCAAATGCATTCTCAACCATCTCATCGAGAGTAGCAAGGAAGTCAGCTTCCTCAATGCCGTAATCCTTAATAGTCTTCTTAATTCCAACCTTATCCTTAAGTTCCTCTATTGCATCGATAAAGTTATTAAACTTATCTTCTTTAGTGCGTCCCTTAATTCCAAGAAAATCAGCACATTCAAGATATCTGTCAAGTGTATGAGGATATGCATACTGTGAAAATGTTCCCATCTTAGTCGGAACTTCCGCAGCATTGAATCTCATAACTATAGTTATAAGAAGTGCATTGGCAATACCGTGTGGCAGATGATGGTATGCACCGAGTTTGTGAGCCATTGAGTGGCAGACACCAAGGAATGCGTTGGCAAATGCCATACCTGCCATAGTAGAGGCTTCAGCCATCTTCTCACGTGCCTTGGCATCGTGTGGCCCTTTATTGTATGCATCAGGAAGATATTCAAATATATTCTTCATGGCTTTAAGTGCAAGACCATCTGTAAAATCAGTTGCCATTATTGACGCATAAGCTTCAAGGGCATGTGTAAGTGCATCAATGCCTGAAGCACTTGTAAGTCCCTTAGGCTGGTTCATCATCATGTCAGCATCGACAATAGCCATCTTAGGCATAAGTTCATAATCGGCAAGAGGGTACTTGGTACCTGTTGTCTCATCAGTAATTACGGCAAATGGAGTCACCTCTGAGCCTGTACCTGATGATGTAGGAATAGCAACGAAATAAGCTTTGTCGCCCATGTGAGGGAATGTGTATACACGCTTCCTGATATCCATAAAGCGCATTGCCATATCCATGAAATCAACTTCCGGATGTTCATACATTACCCACATAATCTTAGCTGCATCCATAGGTGATCCGCCACCTATGGCAATTATACAGTCAGGCTCAAAGAGCTTAAGCTGTGCAAGACCTTCCTTGGCACATGCAAGTGTCGGGTCAGGTGTTACATTGAAGAATTCTGAATGACTAATCCCGAGTTCATCGAGCTTATCTGTTACACATTTGATAGAACCACTCTTATACAGATACTGGTCAGTTACAATAAATACACGCTTCTTACCCATTACATTACCAAGTTCGTCAAGTGCAACAGGCAGGCATCCCTTCTTAAAATATACCTTTTCAGGAGCTCTGAACCAAAGCATATTCTCTCTCCTTTCAGCTACAGTCTTAACATTGAGGAGGTGCTTTACACCTACGTTTTCTGATACTGAGTTGCCGCCCCATGAGCCGCAGCCAAGTGTAAGTGAAGGAGCAAGCTTGAAGTTATAGAGATCACCGATACCACCATGTGACGAAGGAGTATTGATGAGGATTCGGCATGTCTTCATTGCTTCTGAGAAGACTGCAATCTTATCAGCCTGTGTCTCAACATTAATATAGAGAGAAGATGTGTGACCATATCCACCGTCAGCAATAAGATGTGAAGCTTTATCCACAGCATCCTCAAAGTTATTCGCACGATACATTGCAAGTACAGGTGAAAGTTTCTCATGAGCAAATTCTTCTGACAGATCAACAGATGTTACTTCACCTATAAGTATCTTGGTTGCTTCAGGAACCTTAACACCGGCAAGTGCTGCAATAGTGCATGCTTTCTGGCCTACAATCTTAGCGTTGAGAGAACCGTTTATAATGATTGTCTTACGAACTTTATCAAGTTCATCATCCTTAAGGAAGTAACATCCTCTGTATGCAAATTCCTTTTTGACAGCGTCATATATAGACTTATCCACAATTACCGATTGCTCTGATGCGCAAATCATACCATTATCAAATGTCTTGGAGTGGATAACTGAATTAACTGCAAGCTTAATGTCACAGCTTGCATCCATAATTGCAGGTGTGTTACCGGCACCAACGCCGAGAGCCGGCTTACCTGAAGAATAAGCTGACTTAACCATTCCGGGACCACCTGTTGCAAGTATGATATCAGCCTCCTGCATCAGCGTATTAGTCATCTCTATTGAAGGAACATCAATCCATCCGATGATATTCTTAGGAGCACCGGCAGCAACAGCAGCGTCAAGTACAACCTTGGCGGCAGCAATTGTGCTTCTCTTAGCCCTTGGATGCGGACTTATGATAATTCCGTTACGTGTCTTAAGTGAAATAAGTGTCTTGAAAATTGCTGTGGACGTAGGATTAGTAGTAGGAATTACGGCTGCTACGACACCGATGGGTTCAGCAATCTTTTTAATTCCAAATGATTTATCCTCCTCAATAACACCACATGTCTGTACATCTTTGTACTTATTGTAAATGTACTCGGCGGCATAGTGGTTCTTGATAACCTTATCTTCAACTACACCCATGCCTGTTTCCTCTACAGCCATCTTGGCAAGTGGAATACGCGCCTGATTAGCGGCGATGGCAGCTGCTTTGAATATTGCGTCTACCTGCTCCTGTGTATATGAAGCAAATATCTTTTGTGCGTCGCGCACCTGTGCAAGCCTGGCATTAAGGGCGTCCATGTTGTCTACAATGTTCTCCATTGCAATACCTCCTGTATTAGTATTTATACATCGTTAATATTTTAACAATTGCATTATATGCTTAAAACGACCAAATGTCAACATTTACATGGATATATAGGAATTATTTCACAATAACCTCAATAAAGAGTTATATTGTGTATTCAAATATATTATGTTAGAATACTAACAGAAATATCTGGCATATATATGTATATTTTACATATTGGTACATATATGCGGATTAAAATCAGATGGAGACGGTCAGAATACAGCAGGAGCACGCAATGCAACAGGTACATGTAGACAATTTAAGAGGTAATGAGGTTCTTGGCATGCCGGTCGTGTCATCAGGCAACGTCATACTGATAAGCGAAGGAACGGTACTTAGCGAAGAATATATCAAAAAACTGCGCGAACTTGACATTCAGGATGTATACATACGCAATAATGGTGCGGATGAGAACAGAGTATACAGTATTGATGAGACATATAGCGAGTCAAAGCGTAATATTGAGAATGTGCTTGAAAAACACATTTACAAGCATAACAGTGATTTGCAGAAGGTTGCGGTAGAAGCAGTAAGGATAATGGACTCTGTTATCGAGAAACCGGAGGTTGTTAACGGACTTACTGAGATACGTAATATAAGCACGGACATGTATTCTCATTGTATTAATGTGTGTTCAATGTCAACAATTCTTGCCATAAGGCTTAAGATGACAGAGACTCAGGTGCATGATATAGCAATGGGGGCGATACTTCACGATATAGGGCTTAAGTATATAAGGGTTCCTTATATTAATGTGGATGTCGAAGATATGTCTCCGAAGAATCAGATGGAATATAAGAAGCATACTATATATGGATATAGCGCGCTTCAGGATGAGACATGGCTTTCTGACACAGCCAAGGATATTATACTTATGCATCATGAGCGTGAGGATGGCAATGGATATCCTTTCCAGAATTCAAGATTCAGGGTAAGCCAGGAGGTTAAGCTTGTTGCGGTATGTGATGATTTTGATGCAATGATAAGCGGAATCGGACGCAGGAAGATGAAGATATATGAGGCTATTGAGTACATAAAGGTCAATGCCGGAATTATATATGAGCGTTCTGTTGCATCCAAGCTTCTTAAGACCATGGCGGTATATCCGGTAGGAACGAGAGTACTTACAAGTGACGGCGAGATCGGTGTAGTGGAGAAACAGAATTCGGAAGCACCGGAGAGACCTGTTATAAAGATTCTTAAAGGAGCAGACGGACATGATTATGAGAAGCCGGATTTTAAGGATCTTATGAAGATTCTTACATTATTTATAGTTGATACGATTGATTAGCAATCAGTATCCGGAAAGGTTTGAATGGCAGTATGCATCTTTTTTTGAGGGCAATAGGATTTGCAGAATTTGACGCAGAGGGCGAGAAGAAGTTAATAGAGTCGGCGGCAGCGCAGAGTC
>ULXH01076614.1_pt1 | contig 10583 bp, 6 predicted proteins | sample 1961101 | NCBI WGS metagenome assembly ULXH01 (sample SAMEA4835833, study PRJEB28245) | human gut metagenome | biome: gut microbiome; material: fecal sample | place: Denmark | collected 2008 | reverse complement strand
CGAACGTGCCTCAATCAAGTGGAATTTTTGGAACAGATATAAAAAATATTTAGAGGTTGCAGAAAAACTTCCGCCAGCAGTTGTTGATGGTATAGATAAAACAACAGAAGAAGTCTTGAAAAGATTTGAGAGTCCAAGAAGAGATGGCTCTTGGGATCGTCGAGGAATGGTTGTTGGTAATGTTCAATCTGGTAAAACAAGTAATTATACTGGACTTATTTCTAAGGCAGTGGATGCTGGATATAAAATAGTAATAATTTTGGCCGGCTTGAACAATGATCTTCGTAGTCAAACACAAAAAAGAATTGATAAAGGTTTTATCGGCCGAGATACCAAAAAGAAAGAATCTTATGATCAAACATCTTCTAGAATAGGCGCTGGTTTGCTTCCAGGGTTTTATGAGCCGCCTGTTATTGCGGTTACTAGTGCTGATGCTAATGGTGATTTCAAAAAAACTGTTCATCATTCTGTTACCATTACACCTGGTGGAGATCCTATTATTGCTGTAGTAAAGAAGAATGTTACTCCGTTAAATAATTTGCTTAATTGGTTTACAGGAACTAATAATTCAGGAAAGATTGCGAATATACCGCTGTTGTTGATTGATGATGAGGCTGATAATGCATCCATTGATACAAAGGCTGCCAAGAGAATTGGCGCGAATGATGTTGATGTTGATGCAGCAGAGCAGGATCCTACGAAGATAAATGGATTAATTCGTCAAATCCTGAATTGTTTTGCACAAAGTGCTTATGTTGGATATACTGCAACGCCATTCGCTAATATTTTCATTTATCCTATGGATGAGAATAATGTGAGTGAGACTTATGGAGAAGATTTATACCCGAGAAGTTTTATTGTGAATTTACATGCGCCATCAAACTATATAGGACCGGAAAAAGTATTTGGTCTCTATAAAGATAGGACTGCTGGTATCAATGAAGTCATGCCTTTGCCGTTGACTAGATTAGCTGATGATTATGTAATATCATTTCCGGAAAAGCACAAAAAGGATTTAATAGTTACAGGAATTCCTGATTCAATGTATAGAGCTATCTATTCGTTTATTCTTTCTGCTGCTGCAAGAGATGTACGCGGACAAGGAAAAAAGCATCATTCTATGTTGGTTCATGTAACGCGGTTTGTTGACGTTCAGGCACAAATTACTGAAATTATAAAAGAAGTTGTTAAACAGATCGTTCTTCAACTTGAGATGCAAACTGGTCCGCAGTATATTAAACTGATTGATGCTCTTGAAACAATTTGGATGGAGGATTTTGTTCCTACTACAAAATCGGTTATGATGTCTTTAGAAGATAGTGGTATTAAAGAAATTGACTGGTTGGATATAAAAGCACGTTTATATACATGTGCATCTAAAATTGAAGTAAAATCCATTAATGGAAAAGCTGCAGACGGGGGCTTAGACTATGATGCATATCCGAATGGATGTACAGTAATAGCGGTTGGAGGAGATAAATTATCTCGAGGATTAACTTTAGAAGGACTTGCTGTTAGTTATTATGCTCGCTTGTCCAAAATGTATGATACACTTCTTCAGATGGGACGATGGTTTGGCTATAGAAATGGTTATGCAGATTTGTGCAGATTGTACACTAGTGGCCAGTTGATTGATTGGTATAGACATATAGCTGTTGCGAATGAAGAACTTCGTCAAGAGTTAGATGATATGGCGGACTTACATGCAACACCAGAATCATATGGATTGAAAGTGAGAACTCATCCTGATGGTATGTTGATTACAGCAATTAACAAAATGCGTAATTCTGAGAAGCGTGCTGTAACGTATGCAGGGGAGTTAGTTCAAATCACAAGATTTTTTAAAGAAAATCCATGTAATCAGGCGAATATTAGGTTTGCAGAAAAATGGCTTTCGAATCTTGGAATGCCAAGCAAAACGCCTTCTGCTGCAACACGAAATAATTACATATGGGAAAAAGTTGATCCGAATGCTGTAATCAATTTCATCCAGAATATCACTATCCATCCATCTTGTTTTAATGCTTCTCCTAATGTAGTTAGTAAGTATATTCGAAATCAAATTGACGATGGTGAGCTTACGGAATGGACGGTTGCTCTCGTTTCAACTATATCTGGTGAGCCTGATACTGTAGCAGGGCTTCCTGTTGGTTTGACATGGCGTAGTGATGATTCGCAGAATCGTAGCGGCAAAAAAGATACCATATATTTAATAAGAAATAATCTTATTACTGAATCGGATCAGGATGTAGATCTTACGGATATTGAGAAAAAACGTGCATTAGAACTCACACGTAAACATTGGAAGCCGTCAGGAAAATCTTCGATTCCTCCTACGGAAATATCTCCCAAACAGGTGCGAAATGCGAGAAATAAAAAGAAAGCATTGCTTCTGATTTATATTTTTAAATCTGGTACAGTAGAAGGTAATAACAGAAAGCCGTATGATGGAAAGTATTTGGGATATGCTATTAGCTTTCCAGGCAGTGATACAGCACGTCCGGTCGAGTATAGAGTTGACGAGGTTTTCTTGAGGAACGATTTAGATGAAGAGTAATGATCTTAACAAAATTTGGCTAGACATAGAGGTTAAGTATGAAGCAGGAAATAACTTTTTACAGCGAATAGTGTACGTTAATTTACTGTATCGAGCTTATATTGGATCATCTGAAATTCCGTCAAAAAGATTTTTGTCGATAGAAATTCCAGAAAAAGATACTCATAAGTTCGATACATTTACTGTTCCTCAAGGCTTCACTTTATCAATAGGTAAGCCAGTGGTTAAACATACTGGTTATGCTGCTTGTATTCTACAGGCGGCGAGTAGTGACCAAAATGATGTTTTTGCAGTCGTTGCTAAGGATATTTTGGATGAGTTAATAAAACAAAAAGAAGCTGAGAAGTATATTGACACGCTTAAAAGGCGGATTGATAAATGGCGAGAGTTTTTCAAAAATCCAGCCAGATATAGACTTTCTGAGCGTGTTATTATAGGTCTTTTTGGAGAACTCTCATTTATAAAGGAATTAAAAAAAGCTGGAATTGAAGTCGCTTCTGATTTGTGGAATGGACCAATTAAATCAGCTCAGGATTTTCAAGGAGAACGAGTTGCTATTGAAGTTAAAACAACTTCTTCAAATAGCTTAGAGTATGTTCATATTTCAAGTGAAATACAGTTGGATGAGGCTGACAGAGATGCATTGTATTTAGTCGTCTATAGAATTGAACGTAACGATGCAAGCGGAACTACTTTGCCGGAGCTTATTAATCAGGTTGAGTTGATGCTCAATGAGCAACAACGTATGCGATTTTTAGCAAATTTAACATGTCTTGGATATTCTAAAGAAGATAATGCGATTTACAGTAAACGATTCTCTTTGAAAGAGCGTAAAGCATATAAAGTTGAAAACGGATTTCCAAGGATGCTTAGAGCGGATCTTCCGCAAGGTGTTATGGATATTAGCTATAGGCTCGCATTACAGGCATGTGATAATTTCACTGTAGAGTTCGATGTAATACTACAGGAAATAAAGGAGAATGAGTATGGCGAAAACTGAAGAATTAACTAAATTCTATGAGGACTTAAGTCAAGAGATTATTAATAAAGCTACTATTGATGAAACTGAAGACTTTCGAGAGAATATTTTTACGCAGATATATATCGACTATCTGTGTGAAGCTGCTGAAATTGAGGACGGTAATGTTTGTTTTCATGAAGGCAGAGGTGTGAAAGTTAACGGATATAGCATTGCTGAAGACGAAAGCAACATAGTTTTGTTTGTGTCAATTTACAAGAACAGTCAGAAGTTATTTACGGTTGCTCCTTCTGATGCTTTAGCGATGATCAATAGAGCAAAGCAGTTCTATCTTAAGTCCTTGAAAAATTACCAAACAGATATTGAAGAGGCATACGGTGCTTTTGATTTAGCTCGCAGTATTTATGAATATAAAGGAAAAATACCCGAAGTTCGTATTATTCTAATGACTAATGGAACTATCAAATCAACTATTCTTGAGACTGAAGAAGTTGATGGAATTACGTTTGTTCCGACAATATGGGATTTAGAGAGAATATATAGAGTAAGTACTTCAGGTGCTACAAGAGAAAAAATAGAATTTGATCTTATGGAGTTGGCTGGAAAGACTCTTGATGCAATTAAAATTTCTATTCCAGAAGAGTTACATGTATCAAAGTCTGGAGAAGAAATTAAGAGTGGAGGTTACACTTCATATTTCACAGTATTTCCAGGAGATGTACTTTTCAAAATTTATGAAAGATATGACGCTAGGCTGTTGGAAAAAAACGTTCGAGCTTTCTTACAAGCGAGAGGTGGAGTCAATAAAGGTATAAAAGCGACGATACAAGAAACACCAGAGATGTTTCTGGCCTATAACAACGGTATTTCTGCAACTGCGGAACGAATTGCTATTTGCAATGAGAATGGGAATGCATGTACTATTACTGGATTAAGTGATTTTCAAATAGTAAATGGAGGTCAAACAACAGCATCTATCTTTAATGCATGTATTAAAGACAGAACTCCTTTGGATAAGATATACGTGCAAGCTAAAATTACAGTTTTAGATGACCAGATGCAAATGGTAACTGTTGTCCCTCGGATATCAGCATGTGCTAATACCCAGAATAAGGTTCAGTTAGCAGACTTTTCGGCTAATGATGAGTTTCATCAGGCTATTGAAAGACTTTCTAGAACTGTTTGGGCTCCTGCTAAAAGTGGCGGTGAACAGCAAACCAAGTGGTTCTATGAAAGGGCAAGAGGCCAATATGCAGATATTCGTTCTAGAGAGAAAAATGTCAAATATTTTGATTCTATTTATCCTAAAGAGCAGTATTTTGATAAGCTTGAGCTTGCAAGATATGAGAATGCATGGGATCAGTTGCCTCACGTGACAAGTAAAGGTGGACAGGCTAGTTTTCGTGATTTTACTATCCGTTTGAAAAAAAGAGGAAAGTTTGTTCCTGATCAAGCTTTCTATCAGGAATTGATAGCGAAAACTATTATCTATCGCAGAGTAAGACGGATTGTTAAAGCACAGAAATTCCAAGGATTTTGGGCGAATATAGCAGATTATACTACTGCTTATATTAGCTATAAATCCGGGCAGCGCATAGACTTACAGAAAATATGGCGACAGCAAGCTACGACGGAGGCTTTTGATTGCATGGCCGAAATAGTAGCAAATGCAGTATATAATTATCTGATGGAAACATGCGCTGGTATTAATACAACCCAATGGTGTAAGAAGGAGCAGTGTTGGAACGAAATCAAGTCAAAACTTAACATTAGCATAAATCCAGATTTGGCAGAGGAATTGTTGCCAGTAGGAAAATCTAAGCCAACTGGATTAGATTCATTAAATGATCCAGAGAAGGACCTGATTGAAGAAATTAAGCAGGTGAGTGCCGATATTTGGTTTGCTGTTGCATCATGGGGTAAAGAAACCGGGAACCTTGCAGGTTATCAGTGTGGAATATCTGGTACATTGGGAAGATATGTTGGATGGAGCAAGACAGCATCTGTTAAACAGGCAAAGCAAGGTCTCAAAATTCTATATATTGCCTACAGTAAAGGTTTTATTACAGAAACTATAGTAAAGGAATTGTTGGAAAAACATCAATCTTTTTTAGATGATTAAGCCGACATTGGATAATGAAGATGGATCATAAATACAAAGTTGTCGACTTATTTTCCGGTGCAGGAGGATTGAGTTTGGGGTTTCTTCAAACTCGTAAGTACGACATAAAAGTTGCATTTGAGAATAATCCCAATATGCAAGAAACCTATAGACGCAATCATCTTAATGTTGATGTACGAGGTGATGTTTGTGAGGCTGATTATGAAGAAATCCAAAAACAATATGGAAATATTGACGTGGTGATTGGAGGTCCGCCTTGCCAAGGTTTTTCAAATGCTAACCGTCAGAAAAATCATGCTATCAGCCAAAATAATATGCTTGTAAAGCAGTATATCCGTGCTATTAGAGAACTGCAGCCCAAGGCTTTTGTTATGGAAAATGTTAGCATGCTAAGGTCTGATGTTCATAGATTTTATCTTGATGAAGCAGATGCTAAGCTTATTGGACAGTATAAGATTTCCATGACACCAACAAAACTTATTCTTCTCGATAAGGAATATGTGTTTGAAGGTGCATTAGAGATAGTACAAAATAAGGCAAAAATCTCAAAATATTTATGGCCTGAAGATGAATATGCAACATTGAATGTAATATTTAAAGCAACTAAGAGTTCTAAAAAGTTAATTGCAGCGCTTGAAAAACACAAGAGAAAGCTTTTGATCATTGCTGACTTACATATAAAAGAAACGCCAGAGAATCATATTGATCAGAAAAATACAACTGCATTCTCTGCAATTAAGGCATATTTTCAAGGAGAATATACACTAGACCTCTTGCGGAATGCTATTGCACCGGCTATAATGATTCAGCGTATGCTTAGTAAAGCTATGGAAATATTTGACAATCATTTAGTAGTAGATTCATATTTCGTAGCAGGAGATCTTTCGGCAGAAATAAGGTCATATGCGGTATTTGATTATCTACAAGCTATTTTAGGCGCGGAACCGAATAACTACATAATTAAAGATGATGTGTTATGTGCTGCTGATTACGGTGCGCCGCAAAAAAGAAAGCGTTTTATTGTAATGGGAATCAAGAAAAATCTGACTGATAAAGTAACACTGCCGCATGGAAGCTTTACTGAAGAGAATTATAGAACCGTTAGGGATGCTATTGGCGATTTAGAGTTGGTTGTGCCTGTAACAAATGTCTCAGACGACGTTGGAATACATTTGTCAGAGGTTAGTGAAATTAGTGAATTGGGACAGCAACTTCGTGATACAGATTGCTTGTATAATCATATAATTACGAATACTAGAGAAACAGCAATGAAAAGGTTTAAGGCGTTGAAGCAGGGTCAAAATTTCCATTCTTTGGATGACTCTCTGAAAACCAATACATATACTGATGTCAAAAGAACTCAGAACACAATTTATCTTCGCCTAGATTATGACCAACCAAGCGGAACGGTCGTAAATGTCAGAAAATCCATGTGGGTTCACCCTGTATTAGATCGAGCTGTTAGTATTCGCGAGGCTGCAAGACTGCAAACATTTCCTGACAGTTTTGTTTTTTGTGGAACCAAAGATAAACAATACCAACAAGTTGGCAATGCAGTTCCGCCAATGATGGCTAAGTCAATAGCGAAAAAGCTTGCACAACAATTGATGAGACTTGATGTTACATCGGAGTAATAAATAATGATCGATAATCATACAAAAGAGATACGTAGCCGATATATGTCTCATATTCGAAGCGAAAATACAAAGCCTGAGGAAAAAGTTATAAAGTATCTGTTTTCTAAAGGTTTTCGCCATAGGAAGAATGATAAACGATACCCCGGAAAACCGGATATCGTGTTGCCAAAATATAATACTATTATTTTTATAAACGGTTGCTTTTGGCATAAACATAATTGCGCTCGGTTTGTATGGCCGTCATCTAACAAGGACTACTGGACAACGAATATTACAAAAAATGTGAGTAGAGATACAAAAAATCAGTTAATACTGGAAGAAATGGGATGGAAAGTAATAACCGTCTGGGAGTGTGAACTGAATAAATCTAATTTCCAAGAGACAATGGATAAACTGATTGAGAACTTGATCAGCGATATATCGAGGTGCAAATAATGAAACGAGCATATTATAGTTCCACAATTACAGAATTTTTGGTTGCTGATGAAGATTTTTTGCTTGGACAGTTATTGATTAATGACGAATTTGAAACTAGCGATCTACAAAAGAACTCATGGCGGCAAGAAATACAAATCCTGAAGAAGCAGTTGATTAGCTGTACAAATGGTGAAATCGCGTTTGAATATACGATTCCTAGAATTGGTCATCGCATCGATGTTGTTTGTATTATAAAGGGAATCATTTTTTTACTGGAGTTTAAAGTTGGTGATAGCTCATATAAAAAATCCACGGAAGACCAGGTGATGGATTACGCACTCGATCTGAAGTATTTCCATGAAGGCAGTCAAAACCGTTATATTGTTCCTATTAGTGTTCCGACAGAAGCGTTAGATTCTTTGAGTAGTATTAACTTTATGGAAGATAAGATTGCCGATCCTATCCTGTGTAATAAAAATAACATTGGTGCTAGTATAGTAGCTGTACTAGATGTGGTAAGCGATGTAGATATTTCAATGAAGGATTGGATTAATTCTCGGTATGCACCAACACCAACTATTATTGAAGCCGCACAGGCAATGTATAGAAATCATTCTGTTGAAGATATTTCTCGAAATGATGCTGGAGCTCAAAACTTATCTGCTACAACAGCAGTAATTAGCAGTATTATTGATGACTGCAAAGCAAATCATAAAAAAGCAATTTGCTTTGTAACCGGTGTACCCGGCGCTGGCAAAACATTAGCAGGATTGAATATTGCGAATTCCCGTCACAAATTTGAGGCAGATGAACACGCAGTGTTCCTATCTGGTAACGGACCTCTTGTTGAGGTTCTTCAAACTGCTCTCGCTAAGGATAGAGCCAAAAGGAATGGAATTACATTGGCTGAAGCCAAAAGAGAAACTAAGGCTTTTATTCAGATCATACATAAGTTTAGAGACGAAGCATTAACAACGCCTAAGGCTCCTATTGAAAAAGTCACTATTTTTGACGAGGCACAGCGTGCGTGGGATGAAACGAATCTGACGGATTTTATGAAGCGCAAAAAAGGCATTCCGGATTTCAATCAGTCTGAGCCAGAGTTTTTGATACGAATTATGGACCGTCATCAGGATTGGGCTACTATTGTTTGTCTTGTAGGTGGTGGGCAGGAAATATATACCGGAGAAGCAGGTATTCAAGATTGGTTTAGGGCATTAAAAGACAATTATCCAGATTGGAATATATATCTATCGGACAAGATGACAGATGCTGAATACATTGGAGATTCATCAATTGACCAGTTACTGGGTGGGCGGACTTATAATATTGAAGCGTCACTACACCTTGGAGTATCTTTACGTTCATTTCGCAGTGAAAAACTTGCATCATTTACAAAAGCGCTTCTTGACAATGAAACCAATATCGCTACTTCGATATACAGCGAGTTGAGTGTTTCGTACCCAATTGTATTAACACGAGATTTTGAAATAGCAAAAAAATGGGTGCGAACAAAGGCAAGAGGTACTGAGCGTTATGGCCTTTTAGCAAGTTCTGAAGGAAAAAGACTTCGAGGAGAAGGAATATGGGTCCCATCAGTAATTAACCATGTCGGATGGTTTCTGAATGGAAAGGACAATGTTGATTCCTCCTACTATCTTGAAGTAGCAGCATCAGAATTTAAAGTTCAAGGACTAGAAATTGACTACGCTATTTTAGCCTGGGATGCTGATTTTCGAAGGCTAAATGGCGGATTTGATTATTATCGTTTCCGTGGAACTTCATGGAATCATATTAATATTGAGCAACGTCAGAAGTATCAAAAGAATGCGTACCGTGTTTTAATGACTCGAGCTCGTCAGGGTCTTGTGATTTATGTTCCGAAAGGTGTTGCTCCTGAAGAGGACCCGACAAGAAATAGTGCTTTCTACGATGCGATTTATGAGTATTTGCTTTCTTGCGGCATCCAAGAATTGTAACGAAAGCTGATAAAGGAGGCAGAAGAGTGATGCTGAGGGCTCAGAGTTTTATTTTATGGGCGAAATGCTACATAAGCAGAGCATCGGTACCACTATTACCGGCAATAAGGGCGAAAAGCTTTCTATTGTGCAAATGTTTTACGAAATGAAAACGCCGGTAGAAGCAAAGATTTATGATTATTTTGAAGGATGATGCTTATAGTCTTATGTGAAAGTCTTTTTGATGACGAGCTTGGCGTTAAGCAGAAACCCTACGGAGGTACACCATGGAAAAACCAATAATTAGAGACGAAGCCTTTTTTGCACAAAAATCGCAGCCTGCAACCTTTATGGACATTGCAGTAGCGCAGGATTTATTAGATACGCTCGTAGCTCATGCGGACCGTTGCGTGGGCCTGGCAGCAAATATGATTGGCGTGCAAAAATGCGTTATCGCCGTAAATATCGGCCCTACGAATATTGCTATGCTGAACCCGGAGATTATCAAGCGCTCCGGCAAGTACATGACGGAAGAAGGCTGCCTGTCACTGGAGGGCGAGCGTGCTGCAGTGCGCTACGAAAAAATTATGGTGGCTTATCAGGATATGCAGTTCAAAAAGTGCAAGCAGAGCTTCAGCGGCTTTACGGCGCAGATTATCCAGCACGAGATTGACCATTGCAATGGTATTATAATTTAAGCGCAGAGATGGCCCGAGAAGCTGAAAAGCGCTTGCTGAGTTAAAAAGAATGTTAAAGCTTATCTTAGAAAATATCGTCACTGCTCCCGAAAGGCTTGGCCTGCCTGCAGCGTATGCGGAGTCCGACGTGCTGCTTTACAGGCAGTACGGGCGCTATGATGCGGTTGCCGTGCAGCGCGAGGGCAAGCAATTATTAAAGCGTGCGGAAGCATTGC
>ULXH01019453.1_pt1 | contig 10660 bp, 9 predicted proteins | sample 1961101 | NCBI WGS metagenome assembly ULXH01 (sample SAMEA4835833, study PRJEB28245) | human gut metagenome | biome: gut microbiome; material: fecal sample | place: Denmark | collected 2008 | reverse complement strand
TTTACGTCATTATCTGCAACTACGTTGCTGCCTGTAATATTCGTATCTTTTTTACTGCTAATTGCAAGCTCTCCGACAGAAATGCTGCTACCGACAACAGTATTCTGGTTGCTGTAATCATAAATATCTGTTGTTTTTGAAGACAAGACGCCGCTAACCTTAGAATGATATTCGTGCAGGCGCTCGTGGTATTCTGTTTCATTAGCAATATTTATATTATTTTCGGCAGCCAAGTCTGCTTTTCCTGCTTCACTGGCTACGTTGCTGCCTTTAATATTTATATTGTTGCCGCTCGCAATACTGATATCGTTCTTCGCCGCAATAGTAGTGCCTTTCACAGCTTCATCCACCTGCTTGTTATGGTTGTAATAGCTGCCGCCACGCTTGCCTACTTCGCTTTCCTCGCTGTACAAATCTTTCACAGCAGTCAGGTTCACATCGCCTTTAGCATTCAACTCCACGTCATTTTTTGCACTCAAAATACCACCTGCTATGCTGATGTCCTTTTTCGTATTCAGGCGGATGTTCTCGCCGCTCAGTGCACTTTGCTGGTGCTGCACGTCATGGATTTCTGCTGAAGAACTGCCATAAGCTACGGCAACGTGCTTTTCATTTGCTACCGTTACGATATCAATATTTATGCTTGTCAAACTCGCGCACTGCACCTATATCTAAATCCTGCCTAGCATTATATATACTCATATTTTATTGTCAGCTCCCAAATATTTTCTTTTATCTTTTCCAACTGTAAAATAACCTTAACAGGCTTACTTTGAAAAATTTCTTCTTTATGCATTATAAGACGATTTTGCTTTATACTTTGCACTTTCCATCCTTTTTCCACTCCTTTAGATACATAATAATTTATGGCATCATCTGCATCCGTATAAGCAAGTTCCATTCTTATATCTGGGTTACGTTTAGAAAATCGTAAGTATTGATTAAATTCATATGCCTGCATTGCACCAGGTTTTAAGAAATCTAGCCGTTTTAAATTCACCAACATAATACATTTCGCCTTATTCTCTTCGTTCTGATCATACATGATCTTTTTACCGAGAAATCCAATTCCAAAAAACAAAAATAAGACTATTATTAAAATATAGCATACTAAATTAGAAAGGTTTGTTTTACTTTTCATAAAAACTCTCCTCCCAAACGGATGCATTATCATGATCAATTAAAACATACTCATAATTACCCTTTGAAAAGAAATAATATTTTTCATTATTTTTTATGATTTTCCTGTCTTCTACCCAACCCATTTTCAATAATGCTTCTTGAATCTGTCCAAGTTCTTTCTTTGGACACGTAAATTCAGCTGAAATTGCACTTTTTGAGCGCCTAGATCCACTCTTAAAAAATGTACATTTTGCTTCAGTTGGCAAAGGCACACTTAAAAATGTCTTCGCCATATTTAACTCTGTTTCTTTATTAACCGTAAACATAGAAATCCATAAACATAAGATTATTAAAGCGATACATCCATAAATAAACCATTTTTTATACTTATTCAATTTAAAGTCACACCCCTTCAATAGGCTCATAGTAAGCAAATCCTATTTCATTTGAACTCACACTATTCCCTAACCCAGTTCCCATTGCAGGTGTTCCTCCAGAATAAGACAAATTAGCCTGTATTCCAAGTGCAGTTTTATTAAAATTAATACTCACCCCAGAATATTCATTTCTTAAATCACTTTTATTCAATTTTCTCCCTGGAATAAATTGAGAACTAATATTATAATCCAACGCATTCAAGCTCTTGATAATATCAGATATTTGTACATTAGATAAATCTGCTCCTAAACTTCCTCCTACAAATATAACTTTATACACATTGTTTTCTTTATCGATAGCATAACCTATATTGACACCAACGCTAACTAGCTTATTAGGTAGTTTAGAAGAATAACCTATTGTATAAGAACGTATTTCATTATCATGCCAACTCGATTTATCAATTGATTGTATAAAATTAATTGCTATTTTTTGTTGTTTAATAGAATTAATTGAATTTATATTTTCACTAACTGTAAACCCTTTAAAATCTCCATTTACATCTAGATCAACTCCCCACTCGTATCCCTCACCATCTTTTTCACCAATGTCACCTTTTTCTGTTTTGTCTTCACATATTTTTTTATATTTTAATTTAACTTGCTTTTTTAAGATCTCTTTATCATCTGGGCTTAAATTTTCATCTTTATCAATAGCATCCAAAGCGTCTAGATAGTTTTGATATTCATTAATATTCAAGTAATTATTCTTCGTCCCACTCGCAGCAGCACTTGCTCCAGCTTGCGCATTACCAGATACAAATTCAGCCACAACTGCTCCTAACACTGCACTTACCCATTGCATTTTATCAGGATCATAATTAGCCGCTTTTTTAACTTCTTCAATAACCAGCTTGTTTATTCCAGCAGCAGTTGCACCAGCAAGAAAATCTCCCCCAGTAAGCTTGCTCATAATCCCGCCAACAACTGCATGATAAAGAGCTTTCTGTTCGTTGCTGCCATCCATATAGTGAATCTCATTATACGCCAATTCACCAAACAAATTTGCTAATTCCTGGCGTTCTTCAATTTTTGTCTTATCAAAAATCTCGCCAAGCTTATTCAAGCTGTTTTTGGTATCACGGTTCAGCTTTTCAATATCTTGTTTTTGCTTATCTTTATCACGGATTTCAATAGTACCTTCGCTAATGGTGGCCTTAGTCTTGCTTTCAGCCTCTCCGCCCGCAGGCATGCCAATATCAGGTGTTATACCTTTTTCATTGTATTCTGCATCATTGTTTTTGTTTACTTTGATGCCAGCTCCGCCTGCTTTATAATCCGCCTTGTTCTGAATATCTTCAAACGTCAACGTACTTGTCAAAAGCTTATTCTTGTCAGCATCAGCTGTACTTGAAATAATACCACCCTTCAAGTCAGTTTTATCTTCTACACGGATATCAAAGCCTTCTTTGCCTGCGTAAATGCCACTTTGGTCAGTAACGCTCTTATAATTGCTGTCAATCTTGCCTACGCTTGCACTGCTGCTGACTGCTTTATTACTGCCAAGACCAACGCTCGCGCCAACAGATTTATTGCTTTCTTTGTAATTGTTGCTGTCCTGTTTGCTTTCAATATTAATGTCTCCGCCTACGTTACCGGTAACCTTTTCACCGCTCAACATACCGCCTTTAATGTTGGTGTCATTACCACTTGCAAAACTCAAATCTTTGTTAGCAGTCACATTGCTTTCGTTATAAGTTGTGCCATTTGCAGACACTTCTCCCTTGGACATACTGCCAGAAATGCTGTAGCTTGGGCCTTTGCCAAGTTCCAGGCTTGCACCAACACTTGCACTGCTGGATTTGCTGCTTTGCTCCGTTTTATTCGTATTTTTAGACGCAGTTATATTAAGGTTTTCTTTAGCGTTTAAGGTAATGTCCTTGCCTTCAACATTACTGCCAGTGATATTTATATCTTTCTTCGTAGAAGTAACATTAACATCTCCACCAGCCTTTACTTCGCTGGCGTTAGCTATTACTGTTGTACTCTTGCTTTCGCTCCTGCTCTGACTGCTGCCAATGCTCACGTTAAGTGAAAGTCCTTGGGATGGATTCTTCACAGCATCTTTTAGCAGATCTATTAATGTTATACGAAACCATACTGAAGATACTTATACATCCGCTACCATAGATATCATCAGAATTCAAGAAATGTTACTCTTATTCTTGTTAATCGTTTTAAATCGACCTCCATATACAAAAAAACAAAATGCTCATAATAATAAAAGTAAATACGTTGCGTAATATTCTTAATGTTTTAACGCTAATATATATTTCTCTTTTTTTATTTCTTACCAAATCTTCTACGTAGAAAGACATCAAAATAATAGAAAAATTAAATATGAAAAATATATAAGTTAACAAAAAATCGTTTTCAGAGACAAATGAGCAATACAAAAATAAAGCCATCATAGATGCAAACAAGAAATTACTCACAATATAAATTACATATTTCCATACTGAAGTAAAATCTTCTCTTTTATACTTTCTGCTTTCTGCAATAGTAGAAAGTATTGTTATTATAAAGAATAAAGATATTATTATAAAATCCATCTCACGAAACCCCTCTTTTTATCACTGAATATATTTTGTCTTTATCAGTTTCAATGACACGCTTCTATATTCTCTACTACCTCAAATGCAGGCTCTTAAATTACTTTCATGCTATTTTTCATTGATTAAAGCAAAATAGTTTCACCAGCACTTACTAATTAACAAATTAATATTAGAGCAAGCTATTATTAATTTTTCAAGCAACCTATACAAAATTGCTACTTTTTCAATTAAAATGCATCAATAACATACACCTGAAGCTAATTCATTTTTTAGCTAATAAACAAAACTCTCCTTTATTCTCTTACCCAACATTTTACACTGCTTGGACTAAATTTAGCAAGCACAATGTGGTTTGACGTTTATTAGTAAAATACATACCAAATATAATATCCAGTTACTATATGTATCAACCAAACCAACAACATTGATGCCAATATAAAAGCAATAGAACACCAATAGCTCTTATTTACATTATCAACTAAGCCATATGTATATATCCCATTATACATGGACATAAAAATATTAGTAAGCGCAAATGCTAATACCTTTATAGGAAAGTAGTGCTGCCATAATGGCGCTAGTCTATTAGAAGAATAAAATGAGCCTAATATATATACAAAGCACATATACCGCAATATGAATCTTGTATGTTTTTATCTTATTGATTATTCTCTTCATAACAGTAATCCTTATTCAAACAATTCATTGATGCCGTTCACAACAATTTTTTGACCATCAATCTCTTCTAGATATTCATCTATCCATGTAAATTTATAGCCATATTTCGGAGCATAAAACACGAAACGTTTAATTTTAAAACTATTCTCTTCCTCAGGTAAAACAAAAGCCTCCAAACGACTGCTTTGCTGCTGCGATTTAGTCATAGACTGACTAACGCGATGCTACAAATCCTGTTCAGCGCGTTTGGAAGCTTGCTCCTGCTCTTTCGGTGTGCAAATGCATTATACAATCTACCGAGTATGCTTATTTTATCTTTTTGAATAATCTTTTGGTATTCGCCGTGGCAATTGCCGCCAGCTCCTCAAACTCCATTCCCAGCACCTCGGCCGCATTGCGCGCCGTATATTCCGTATATCCGGGATTATTGCGCTTGCCGCGGAACGGTACCGGTGTAAGATAAGGACTGTCGGTTTCAAACAGCAGCAGCTCCTTAGGGATATACTGCATAACCTCACGCACCTTCTGCGCATTCTTATAGGTAGACGTACCGCCGAAGCCAAAGTAATAGCCACGCTTAGCCAGCTCCTTCGCCATCTCCAGCGACCCGCTGAAGCAGTGGAACACTGCCTGTACGCTATGCACTTCCTTCTGGAACAGCTCCAGCATATCGCCGTGCGCATCCCTGTCATGAATAATCACCGGCAAATCAAACTGCTTAGCCAGATCAATTTGCTCTAAGAAAATACGCTTCTGTACCTCCTTAGGTTCGTTTTCCTTCCAGTAATAATCCAGACCGATTTCACCTATTGCCACTACCTTCGGGTGCTGCGCCCACTCTGCCAGCTGCTGCAGATAATCAGCAGGAACGCCCTTTAAATTCTCGGGGTGCCAGCCAACCGCCGCATAAATAAACGGATACTTTTCCGCCAGCTCCACCGCAACAGCACTGCTGGCAGCATCACAGCCGGGATTGACGATGCCGTCCATATCCTGCTCCAGCTGTGCAATCAGCTGCTCTCTGTCCTCATTAAACGCTTCGTCATCTAAATGGGCATGCGAATCCCACAAACCAGTTCTGCTCATAATCTACCTCACATTCACAAAAAAGTTCAGATACAGCTGCAAAAACAGCAGCATGCTGAATAAAATATAACGGAAAACCGCCGCCTTACGCGAATAATATTCGCAGCCCGGCAGATAAAATTCCTTAGGGTTTTGCGGATTATAAATAATTTTACGCGGCAGCTTCAGCGTAAAGCCACGTTCCAGCACATCACCGCTCTTTTCCTTCGTTCCCTTGGCTTCGTTCAAGGCTTCACTGTATTCCTTGTCGCCCACTTTATAGGTAAAAACAGGACACAGCTGCTTGCCACGGCTCCAGCTGCTCTTGTAGCCGGTAATCACCGCGCGCACCTCTTCGGTACAAAGGCTGCTCAGCTTAGGGAAATAATTCTTCGTAAAGATGCAGACAATGCCATATAAATAAATCAGCAGCGCCAGCTTCAGCGTCCAGGCCATACCCTTGAACATGTAGAAGTCATAACCGGGATAATGCTCTCCCAGCCATGCATGCGGCAGGATATACGGCACCATGCTGCTGAGCAGCACTAAAATCATGCTGATGCCTATACAAAGATACGGTCGCCAAAACAAGCGCGAAAATAGCTTTTCGGACACTGATAAGTCCCCCTTCCAAAACAAAAGACAATATGTTAATAGACGAAGAGCAGGCACTCCTCATCCGCCAAAACGTATCAGAGTGACTGCTCTAAATCTCAGAGTGCATCAAGCACTTTTTTATTTTACACGACTGCCGGAAGCAAGATTTTGCGGGTCAACAAGAGCAAGATTGCCCTGTCCGTCGGAAGCACACAGCAGCATGCCGAAGGATTCGATACCCATCAGCTTAGCCGGTGCCAGGTTTGCTACAACAACAACGTTTTTGCCTACCATCTGTTCAGGCTCATAGTATTGGGAAATACCGCTGACGATAGTGCGTACCTCATTACCGATTTCTACCTGCAGCTTGAGCAGCTTTTTGGATTTTTTAACCTTTTCTGCTTCCAGAACCTTGCCTACGCGCAGGTCAATCTTCTCAAAATCAGGGAAAGCGATTTCCGGTTTAATCGGCTCCATAGCAGGCTTTGCTTCTTCTGCCGGAGCAGGCGCGGGAGCTGCAGCCTTATGCTCATAGCGTTTGCCGCCGATGATGGTTGCGCCGTCTTCGGTAACCTCGATACGCGGATACAGAGGCTCGCCCTTGCAAACCTTAGTGCCGTTTGCCAAGCCGCCCCATTCAGCGTCAGCCAGCAGGAACTGCTCAGGCACAGCCAAGCCAAGCTGGGTGTAAATTTTCGGGCTAGTGGTCGGGATATACGGGCTGATTAAAATAGCTACGATACGCAGGGTTTCAGCCAGGTTATACATAACTGTCTTCAGACGATCAGCCTTAGTCTCGTCCTTAGCCAAAATCCACGGAGCGGTTTCGTCGATATATTTGTTGGCGCGGCTGATTAAAGCCCATACGCCCTTAATTGCAGTGTTGATTTCCATGTTGTCCATAGCCTTAACATAGTTAGCTACGGTTTCTTTAACGAGAGCCTTCAGCTCATCATCAATCGGTTCGCTTGCACCGGTATCGGCAACAATTCCGCCATGATATTTTTCAATCATGCTTACGGTTCTGTGCAGCAGATTGCCCAGGTCGTTGGCCAAATCTGCATTTACACGGGTAATCAGTGCATCACGGGAGAAGTTGCCGTCGCTGCCCAGGTTGATTTCACGCAGCAGGAAGTAGCGGATAGCATCAGCGCCGAACTCATCAATCAGGCCCAGCGGGTCGATAACGTTGCCCTTGGATTTGGACATTTTATCGCCGTCAACTACGAGCCAGCCATGACCGTAAACCTCTTGCGGCATTTCCAGTCCCATAGCGTGCAGCATAATCGGCCAGATAATGGTGTGGAAGCGCACGATTTCCTTGCCTACCAGATGCAGGCTTGCCGGCCAGTATTTGTGGAAGAAGGCATCATCGGTGCCGTATTGAATGCCGGTCAGATAGTTCAGCAGAGCATCGAACCATACATAAACAACATGTTTTTTGTCAAACGGAACAGGAATGCCCCAGTCAAAGGTGGTACGGGTAATGCACAAATCCTCCAGACCTTGCTTAACGAAATTAATCATCTCGTTGCGGCGGCTTGCCGGTTGGATAAAGTCCGGATGCTCTTCGATGAATTGCAGCCACCAATCCTGGTATTTGCTCATTTTAAAGAAGTAGCTTTCCTCTTCCATCTCCTCTACCGGACGATGGCAGTCGGGGCAGCAGTGGTTTTCATCCAGCTGACGCTCCAGCCAGTAGGATTCGCAGGGTACGCAGTACAGGCCCTTGTAATTTTTCTTATAGATATCGCCCTGCTCATAAATTTTTTGCAGTGCGTCCTGAACTACCTTATGATGACGCTCCTGACTGGTACGGATAAAGTCATTGTTGGAGATATTCAGCTCTTTCCACAGCAGCTTGAAGTTAGCAATAATTGCATCTACATACTGAATCGGGGTTACGCCCTTTTCCTTAGCCTTACGCTGGATTTTCAGACCATGCTCATCACTGCCGGTCAGGAAGAATACATCCTCACCCTTCAGACGGTGGAAGCGTGCCAGGCTGTCAGCAATAGTTGTGCAATAGGCATGGCCTATATGCAGATTGTCACTCGGATAATAAATTGGTGTTGTAATATAATAACTCGGTTTAGTCATTGTCAGACCCATCTCCTTCAGAAATTAGTTGATTATATAGCTCCCGTTTGGGAATTTTACGTTTTTTTGCTACCTGCGCCAAGGCAGCTTTTTTATCTACGCCATCAGCCATCAGCTTGCGCACCTCGTCAAGAGGTTCAAGCTCCTCCTCGGCTGTAGCAAAAGCTCTGTCACCGGCACCGAGCACCAGACAGAACTCTCCGCGCGGCGAATTGGCCTCCAGCCATTCCAGACAGCCGCTGACCGTACCACGGTAGAATTCCTCATGCAGCTTCGTCAGCTCGCGTGCTGCCGCCAAAGGACGGTCGCCCCAAGCAGCCAGGATATCCTTCAGCACCTCCACAATCCTGTGCGGTGCTTCATAAAGAATAATCGTTGCAGGAATATGCTGCCATTGCTCCAGCTGCTCGCGTCTGTTACGCTTACTCTTTGGTAAAAAACCGCCGAAGAAAAACGGATACGTCGGCAGACCGCTGGCAATCAAAGCACATAAAGCAGCGTTGGCACCTGGTACAGGCACCACTCTGATACCATGAGCAATCGCATCATGCGCCAAAGCTTCACCGGGATCAGCAATTCCCGGAAAACCTGCGTCGCTTACAAGAGCAACATTTTTGCCCTCCAGCAGCTGGCCTAAAAGATATTCGCCCTGCTTATCCTTGCTGTGCTCATCATAACGCACCAGGCGTCCTTTGATGTTGAAGTGATTTAAAAGCTGCAGCGTATGACGTGTATCCTCCGCCGCAATCAAGTCCGCCTCCTGCAGCATCCGCAAAGCGCGCGGTGTCATATCCTCAAGATTACCGATAGGCGTAGCGCATAGATAAAGTGTTCCGTATATATTGTTTTGCTCTGCTGTCACAGCTCCGCCTCCTATCATTTAACGCTGGTCAGCAGGTGCAGTACATACTAACCCATAATATATTAATTTTATCACACACAGCGTGATAAATAAAGAAAAAACGCGCAACTTTCGTTACGCGTTCAGCTTATCAGTAAACAGCTCTGCCGGATTTCCAACCAGGTGTAAATGTAGACTCGATAACAGCGCATTTATTATTATAGCTGTCTGCCAGCCAGGACGGATAATCAAAATACCAGGTATTCCAATATTCCCCGTTGATAAAGCACTTTTTGTAGTAAATCCTGTCATTTTCCAGATAGGAAATAACGTACCAGTCATCACCTTTATCCCTATAGGCAGCAGATGGATGATTTTGGATATCCATATCATATTCATCGGCAAGCGTCATGCCCATATTATGACCGCCGCTGACAGTAAAGCTAGAGCCATATTCATCCTTAAAAATGCAGCCATCGCCATTATTGCTCTCGAAGGCCTGATTGAAATTAGCCGGGAGATTAATCGCAAAGGCAAACCTGTCATTGATATAGCGATAATAATCAGGATTATCCGTTGTAAATACTTTGACGTACTCTGCTGTTCCTTCGCTGGGTTCATACCATTGGTTCTTTAAGAAAACAGCACTCGCCGCCGATACGGCAGCAGTAAAAATAAACATCAGCATCGACAGAAGCAGCAAGATTTTTTTCATAGCATTCACCATCCTTAAATGTATTCTCTGCACTTTAATTGTAACTTGCCAAAGATTTTTTGTCGAGCTTAATTTTCTAAAAATTAGTTTTTTCGGCTCAGTATTCAGTTAACAGGTGTATATTTCTTTTCCAGCAGACGCACAAAATAATGGTAGGCCGCAAAAACAAAGACCGCACAGCTAATCCAGGAAATCGGCTCGGCCATACAGATGCCCTCATAGCCAAAGGGCACACTGAGATATATCGCCGCGATAGAACGCATAATAAGCTCCACAACGCCAGAAAGCATAGGAATCATGCTGACGCCCATGCCCTGGCAGGCATTACGGTAAATAAAAATCTGGCTGAGGAAGAAGTAAACAGGCACAGTATACAAGATATAAAGATGTGCGGACTCCATAACTGTCGGTGACGGATTATCCAGGAAGATACCGATAACCTCTTCGCCGAAAGCAAATACTACAACCGCAGCAACCAAACTGAAGGCCAGCGTCAGCAGCGAGCAGCGGCGAACCGCATCACGGATGCGGTCAAAGCGGCGAGCACCGA
>ULXH01005988.1_pt1 | contig 10663 bp, 10 predicted proteins | sample 1961101 | NCBI WGS metagenome assembly ULXH01 (sample SAMEA4835833, study PRJEB28245) | human gut metagenome | biome: gut microbiome; material: fecal sample | place: Denmark | collected 2008 | reverse complement strand
CCTATTTTTTTACGCAATCCTTATCCCGAACTCGCGTTATTAAGTAAATCAAGTCCTGTATAATGACCTACAATTTTCGCATAAAATAAGTCGTCTATTTCTGTTGGCTGTTCTAATCTAAATGAAAATACAGGAGTGCCTTCAATAAGTTCTCCCCGCACAAAAAGATATTGATGATTCGGTACTTCATCTATAAACAAGTTCAAAAATATTCTATCTGTTTCAGTCCTCCAGATTTTTGATTTCTTTCCATTGCAAGTCATGCAACATTGCATCAAATTTTTGGGATTGTCAGAAAATTCAGGAAACTCTGTTTTGGGGATACAATGGTCTAAAGATTGAACATTATTAATTGTACAATTTGGACATAACTTTGAAACTCGATTATGTTCATCGGTAGTAAGATCTGCAAGCAATTCCTGAAATGGCTTCATCTGAAATGAATACATTTCTAGTAAAGCTTCTTTCTGTTCGTCCGTGACGGGAGCCGCCTCTAAATTTTGAAGCGTGTCTTCTTTAAAGCAGGTGTCATAACTTTCAAATTGATTCTTTATAATTTCCTCGATATCTGAAACAATAGTCTTAGTTTTACCTTTCTTTTTTGCATTCAATACTTTTTTATGAAAATTGAATGTATCCCCGGTATAACTCTTGATTTTTCTCATACATGTGACTTGTAACGTTGTTGAATATACATCTTAAGGCCAATGCCCAATTCAATATCGCGTGATTGTAAGGCCGAAATTAAATCGCCATATGATAACCCCAACGATATTAACTCATCAATTTTTATTTTATAATATTTAGGAATATCTTTGTTTTCAAAAATTTCTTCGACTAATGCTGACACATTTGCACCTAATGATTCCATATTGATAGAGCGAATTACTGGTAGATTATTTATCCTATCCATAATTCTCACTCCGGTTGATCTCATTTCTCGAATAATAAGAGGGGAATGTGTAACAATAATTGCATACGATTGATATTCATCAAGTAATTGATATATTGATGACATCAATGATGTTATCGCATTTGGATGCAAGTGTGTTTCTGGCTCATCAAACAAAATTAATGAATCATACCTGATATTGGCAACAATATTACAGAAAATAAATAATAGCGAAGACTCTCCAGAACTCATATAGTCTACAATTTCGACTAAACGGGCTTGATTTACTTTTATTTTTTCTTCTTGAATTGTAAATAGAGCAGATATTATATCTGCTGAATATAAGGGAGATAGTATATTTTTAAGAGACTCAGCTCGTTCTCTGCCATTAATTGTTTTTGTAGTTTGTAATAGTTTCAGTTTTAATTCCTTTGGTGCTAAAATCGTTTTATTGTCTTTTTTCCCACAAGCTAACCCACAATATACATAATTGAAGCCCACACTATTCTTTGGCACATCAAAGCTATCATATAGACTTGTTGAAACGGCTATTACTTTACTGTATAATGGCACTTGTGGTGCAAATAGATTCTCTCTTCTCTTTGCAAGATCTAGCGGTAAGGCTGTGATTAGTTGCGTCTTACCAACTCCATTTTCTCCAATTATGGCAAAAACTCTCTGTTGAAAAGCACTGTTAATATCAAAAGAGAACTCTATATGAATTGGTTCCTCAGCATATTTGGGAGAAAACTCATAAGAGAATCTATAACAACTTGATATCTTTCGATTATCAATTAGATATTTTTCTTTTCTTAGAATGCGTTCTGCACTATTTTCTCTTATGAGACTATGAAAAAACGGATGCTTTTCAAAATTGTCTTCTATAAATGAAAAAATTGCACAATCTTTTAAAGCCCATAATATAGAGAGATACTTATTGGGGAATTTTTGTTTAAGAGTATCATAATATTCTTGTGTCTGTCCAATTGAGCAAAATTCGTTTTCGCCTAATGAATAGAAAAGATCTTCCATAAGGTCACGTACACGATATTTTTGATGTTCTGAATCTGTATATTCCTGCTTGACATTAATTATCTTTAGTGGACCAATGTGCGTATAGCTCTCTTTAGATTCATAATAAAACAATTCAAATCGGGATTCTACTCCGTAATCATCCCAATGATCTACGACCATAACAAATGATGGAAATTTATTGGGTTGGCAGTGTGAAGAAATTTTATGAGCATATCCTCGTGGGCGTCGTTCCAATAAAAACGGAATATTATTTTCCACAACTGCGCTATCATCAATAATTGACGTGTGTGGTTCAATTTTATACAAAAGAGCTCCATTCTCATCAACCTCATAAGGCTTCAGAATGTATTTTTTGGGAAGCAAATACTCGTTAATGGTGGCAACAAGAATAAGTTGAGAATCATGATTGTGATAAATCGGATTTACGGTTTCAGTAATAAACTTATTAAATAAATCCTCCTTTTTAAACAGTTGAAGAGCTTCAGAGAATAAATAATCATAATCCCAATCATCATTATTAAACATGTGTTGTTGAATGTCACCTCTCAGATTATTAAAGCGCGGATCCGATGATGGTAATGTATCTATATCCCAGATGTTTGACAGAAAATCAAAAAAATTGCCATCATTTATCAAGGAATTAAAGAAATCAGATTCCTTAATCTGATTGAACAACATCTTCTGTTGAACAGGAGAGAATATAGTCTTTGTCATAGCTAAATGCGATGTTAAAATTATACCCTATGTGTAGGTACACAATTAATACTTATTTGTCTTTAATTTAATTCTCATTATCAGTGCCAATCAAAATGTGGTCACCGGCGTCATTAGTGAAACCTGCAACTTCACCGAAAAATTCCTTAGAAGGTACACTATGTTTGATGTCTACGTTGTAGTCTTCACTGTCTTTCACCAGCTCTTGTATTTGCAATGCAGTTAACATAATACAAAGTTAGTAAATTATTTCGGATTAAGTTTCTATTGTTAGACTGTTCAGTCCTTATTGTTTCAAAAAAAACAAGCAAATTACATCATGTCGGGGTCTGACTTTCGCAATTTACACAATATAAATTTCAAAGTTTAAGATTTTGATATTATTGTCTGCATATAGATAGAAGAAGCCCTCGATGGTGTAATTGAGATCATCCTTCCAGCCACTCGTTCCCGATGCACGGATGCAAAGGTAGCGTATGGCTCTGATAGCAGCGACAAGGTTGGGCGGCATAGCTGTTTCGGGCAGAATCTTCCTCCAGTGGAGCGTATTCAGCCCGAAAACCTTGCCGCTGCCAGCCATACGCTTGACGGGCATCCGGCAACGGAAACAAGCGACTGACGGAAAATCAGAGAATAGAAAGGAAACGGCTTACAGACGAAGCTGGATTTTGACGCTTCATCCATAAGCCGTTTCTTTTGCCGAAAGTCCATTGCTGACGCAATCACAGGGCAGACGGCAAACTGCGCTCCTTCAAGAAAATCATGTGCCTGTCAGTCTATATGCGGAGCGGTAGCCGTCGTTCAGCATCCTTTTGATGTCGGATTCACGGTAGAGGATTTTGCCGCCCAACTGGATATAGGCTATCCGTCCCTCGTTGCGGTAGTCCTGAAGTGTCCTACGGCTCACTTTCAGCCGTGCCGATTCTAGTGGTTTATCTGCGAGTAAGCCAGCGTGCCGTTGTCACGCAGGGTCTGCAACGTGCGCGGGCTGATGTTGAGCATACGGCACACATCCTGATTGTCAATCCACTCGCCCATCTTCTTCTCTCCGTGCCGATGGCAGATGGCATCCATACGGCTGACGAAACGGTCGAACCTTGCGACCATCGCCTCAAAGGTCTTTCTTTCGATTGATACGATTTTCATATACTTTTTCTTTTGATGTTATTGTTCCTTTTGCCGCAAAAGAATATATAATACGTTATCCGACAATGGATTTTTCGGAACTGGCAGCTTGTGGCACCGATACGGCAGAGGTTGTCCGGGATACGCCTTGTCAATTGGCTGTCTATTCTGTCTTAATTCTCATCTTTAATAGAGAAGCCCCAACCCCAATAACAGCTTAATTCAAATTCGTCCGTGATTATGTTTTGCCCTTTTACGTTATTCATGTCCGGCAAATCCATGAAGTTTGCACCAACGTTTCCATCACCATAAAGCAAATTCATATAAAATTGCCCAATCGAATCCAAATGTTTGACTGACTGAAATATAGATAGTTATTTTGCTCCCGACAAACGGTCAACTATGCGCATACAGACCAACAAGTATTCACTTTAACAAGAAAACGACAATGAGTAAGAAATTCAAAAACATCGAAAACGATGAAGAGTTCAAGAACTTCAAACTGGAAGACTATCTGCCTTCCATGAGCAGACGGGAACAGGAAGAAAAGCCTTCCGATTCGGAACAGACACCGGTAGAGGAAGCGGCAAATCTTTTCCCCGTGTTGGAAGAACCGGGTACATCCGCAGGGTAGGTGGCTGTATCAGCTATCCCTCCACACGAAGAAGCATTGGAGGCTTCAGATGACAAGGCAAAGGAATCTGCAACAGATGCGGATGTTCCCGGAGAACGGGTTGTTGTCAGACGCGTCAGCAGCAAGCAACGCAGGTTGTCGCTGGATGAGTACCGTACCACCTACCTACAAGTCCCCAAGATAACCGACCGCAAGCCCGTATTCGTCAGCGGTGAAGTACGTGACAAACTGGACGGGATTGTCCGCCGTCTCGGTGGGCGGGGCATGAGTGCGTCGGGGCTTATCGAGAATCTTGCCCGCCTGCACCTTGAAGCCTACCGGGAAGACATCGAGCAATGGCGCAAACTCTGAGCGGATTGCGGTGGAACCGGTCAAGCCGCTGGATGCACTCCATCGGTTTGACCGATACGCCGGAAGAGTTATTGCACTGACAAACCAATCCGACTGGTGGAGGATTCTTGTGTCCTCAAAGACACAGCAAGATATATTTTCAGTTACTCCGGTTGATTCCGGTAACTGAAAATCCTTGCACTGCCGTGGGCAGAATTATCCTCCGCAGTCGGATAATTTCCAAGTTTTTTAATCAGAGATTAGACCATGTATGAACCATTAAATAGAAAGGACAAGACAATGAAAAAGACCAGTAAGTACGGGAGAAATCCCAAATTGAATCCGAAGACGCACTGCGTGATGGTGCTCCACCTCTCGACCGCGAAGAAACTTCTGCAACAAGCAAAAGAAGACGACATAATAGTTTCAGACTTGCGTCTTCCCGACGGCGACGGCATTGACCTTTTGCGCTGGATGCGAAAGGAAGGTATGATACAACCGTTCATCATCATGACCGACTATGCCGAAGTGCATACGGCAGTCGAAAGCATGAAACTCGGTTCGCTGGACTACATACCCAAGCAGCTTGTAGAGGACAAACTCACACCTCTGCTCCGTGGCATATTGAAGGAACGGCACGCAGGACGAAGCCGTATGCCCATGTTTTCCCGTGACGGCTCGGCGTTTCAAGCCATCATGAAACGAATAAGGCTGGTGGCTCCCACTGATATGAGCGTGCTGATATACGGAGAAAACGGTACAGGCAAGGAGTATATCGCCCACCAGCTGCACGATAAGAGCAAGCGTTCTGGCAAGCCTTTCGTAGCGGTGGACTGCGGCTCTCTTACCAAAGAACTTGCGCCGTCGGCTTTTTTCGGACACATTAGAGGCGCGTTCACGGGTGCGGACAGTGCCAAGAAAGGTTATTTCCATGAGGCGGAAGGTGGCACGCTGTTCTTGGACGAGGTGGGCAATCTCGCACCGGAAAACCAACAGATGCTTCTGCGTGCCATACAGGAACGTCGGTTCCGTCCCGTTGGCGACAAGTCAGACCGCAGTTTCAATGTCCGCATCATCGCCGCTACCAACGAGGATCTGGGAAAGGCGGTCAATGAAAAGCGTTTCCGGCAGGACTTGCTGTACCGCCTGCACGACTTCGTGATAACCGTCCCACCGTTGCGCGACTGTCAGGAAGACGTCATGCCGCTGGCCGAGTTTTTCCGTGAAATTGCGAACCAGGAACTGGAATGTGATGTCACCGGCTTTGACGGAGAAGCCCGAAAGACATTGCTGACCCATGCATGGCTGGGCAATGTCCGCGAGCTTCGTCAGAAAATCATGGGCGCGGTGTTGCAGGCGCAGACGGGTCTTGTCATGAAAGAGCATCTGGAACTTGCCGTGACGAGGGCGACCTCACCCGTCAGCTTCGCCCTGCGCAGCGATGCGGAAGACAAGGAACGTGTCTTACGCGCATTGAAGCAGGCGAACGGGAACCGCAAGGTTGCCGCCGAACTGCTCGGAATAGGACGTACGACGCTGTACAACAAACTGGAAGAATATGGATTGAAGTATAAATTTCAGCAACCATAGACGATAATTCGCTGAAATTCGCTATATTTGCAGAAAAATAAATATAATGGATTCTATAGATGTTCAAAATATATCATCTTCTGACACAGAGGAGTTAAAAAAAAGACATGATGCAGAGGAGTTTCTTCAATCATATAAGGTTGAGGAAGAATCGTTAGCATCTGTCAACGACTCTGATATTCCTATTGAAAGACCTTTTAATCCCAAGGAAATCAATATAAAAAGTAAAACAATGTCTCTTGATAACATTATCAAAAGAATACGTGAATCAGAAATAGATATGGCTCCTGATTTCCAACGTAAAGGAGATTTGTGGACACCTGATAAGCAAAGCCGACTGATAGAATCTATGCTTATTAAACTCCCGTTACCAGCATTCTATTTTGATGGGACAGAAGATGAAAAATGGCTTGTTGTTGATGGTTTGCAACGTCTTTCTGCCATAAAAAATTTTGTAGTTGATGAAAACTTGCGACTGCAAGGATTAGAATTCTTGGAAAATATCAATGGAAAAACCTTTTCAGAACTTCCGCGTAACTATCGTAGAATGATTGAAGAGACTGAGATTGTTGCATACATCATTAACCCAGGTACACCTGCTGATGTTAAGTTTAATATCTTCAAACGTATTAATACAGGAGGGCTTGTATTGGAGCCACAGGAAATTCGACATGCATTGAATCAAGGTATCCCCTCTAAGTTTGTCGCCAATTTAGCGCAACTAAATTCCTTTAAAGAAGCTACGCAAAATGTTATAGCCACAGATCGAATGCTTGACCGAGAATTTGTTACTCGTTTTCTCGCTTTTTATTTGAATGGACCTAAAGAGTATAAGCCAGATCTTGATACTTTTATGACTTCGTCAATGGGGCAACTTAACACCAAAACTAATGATGAACTTGAAAAAATACAATTAGCTTTCGATAAGGCTATGAAATTGTCAAAAATCATATTTGGCAAATGGGCTTTCCGAAAGGTGTATTCGATAGATGAAAGAAGAAAGCCTATAAATAAAGCGCTTTTTGAAGTATGGAGTGTTGAGTTGGCCAATCTTACCTTGGAAGAACAAAAACGTGCTGTTTCACGTAAAAAAAGTATTTTTCAAGAGTTTACCAAACTTATGAATACCGATGATACATTTGTGGCTGCTATAACATCGGCAACAGGTGATAAAGGAAGGGTGAATTATCGTTACAATAGAATTCACGAAATTTTGTATAAATGCTTATCTGATGATTACAAAAATTAATATAAACAATTTCAAGGCCATCAAGTCGTTAATGCTTGTTTCAACCTCTTTAAATTTATTTATGGGATTGAACGGAATGGGGAAATCAACAGTTATCCAATCATTGTTGCTCCTTCGTCAAAGTTTGAAATCCGGTTTGAAACAGTTGAGTCTTAATGGAAGTATGGTTGAAATCGGGCGTGGTAAAGATGCTCTATATAACTTTGCGGAAACTGAAAAAATTCACTTTGACCTTGATTTTGTTCAAGACGAGGAAGAAAAAGAATCTTTTTTGAATGTAAGTTACGAATATTCAGCAAAAAGCGATGTCCTTAATCTGCTTGAGGGTCATGTGGATCCTGAGATTTTCAGTCAGCCATTATTTACTACTGATTTTGTTTTTTTGAATGCTGAACGAATGTCTCCAGCGACCACATATGAAATGTCGTATGACGAGGTAACGAATAACCACACCATAGGTATTCATGGAGAACTTGCAGCTCATTTTTTGTCAATGTATGGTGATTCTCTTATTGTTCCAAAATCAATGTGTCTCGAAACCGCTTCTTCAAACAAGTTGTTGGATCAGGTACAAGAATGGATGAAGGTGATAAGTCCCGGAGTCAATATCACGACAGAAGAATTACCTCAAATAGATAAAGTAGTCGTATCTTATGGTTTTCAAACGGACACGATATCGACTAACAGATTTCGCCCTACAAATGTCGGTTTCGGTATCTCCTATATATTGCCTGTCATTATCGCGTGCTTAAGTGGTATTCATAAACTGATTATTATAGAAAACCCTGAAGCGCATCTTCATCCCAAGGGACAAGCTAAAATGGGAGAGTTGATTGCGAGGTGTGCTACAGCTGGTACTCAACTGTTTATTGAAACTCATAGTGACCATATTGTAAATGGATTACGTGTGGCAGTAAAAGAAAAAGTAATACACTCGAAACAAGTATGTATCAACTATTTTACCAAAAGGGTTGAGGAAGGTCAGAATTACACGATAAACAATCCTATCAAGATAGGACTTAATGGAGAGTTAAGCGATTATCCGCAAGACTTCATTGACGAATGGGAAAATCAATTGATGAAGTTAATATAAATTATGTCTTATGGATTCTTTCAATCGGCAAGCCTGTTTCAATGAATTGAGTTTTCTTGATAAAGACGATAATGAAGATTTGTTCCTGATATTTTCAAATTATGCCAAAACTATAAAGGCATTGAAGACAAAAGGTTTTAATGGAGTTAGATATGAACAAGGCATTACATCTTTGGTAAAGGAAAATCTGCGAAGTATATTTGATCTTCGAAGTAATCCAAATGGTAGAACCTTGTATGCTTTTATTCTAGCCACAGCTAGAAATCCTTATATAGATTCGGATACTCAGGCAGAAGAAAGATATATAAATGAAGACTTTGAAGTAAAGATTGATAATGTGTGGTGCGTGGGACAAGGATTTACCGCAGCCTATTTGCTTGATACGGTAGTAATATCTCTTCGAACCCATTCTAAATGGGAAGAGTTGTCTTATGTAATCAGAAATATCCAAGATAAACGGAAAACAGAACAAGTGTTGAATGTTGTCATGCCAGAATCATCAGAGACTGATCCCATCAATTTATTTATAGAACAGCGAACGCCTTTAGTACTTGAAAAATGTAATATACTACCTCAAAACAAATCGTGCAAATTTAGAGACGACCACGGTAGTGATAAGTTGATATCATTATGGAATCGATTACGTAATTGTGATTTTGTCATATCTGCTATCAACTCTCTAGAATTTAATCCGAATGGAAAAGAGTTTATAGAAAAATGTTTTGATGATGGTAAAATGCATATAAGATTGGTAGAGTCAGATGCGGGATATGGAATGGTAATTCAAACAACGGGTAAAAATAAGCGTGAAACTATGGCTATAGGAGAAAGAATAATGCAGAAATATTTATAACCATATATAATGTATTCACTTTAACCTAATTTCGAATGTTTTTCACGAGAATCCATTGAATCTTTGCTATTGTATATTTAGAAACATACACACAATCTTAGTTTTGCAAAGCGAGCTAACGGTGGCTCAATGTGAGGAGAATTATTTTTGTACCATTTCCTTAAAGAAATTTTCAAAAATAATATTACCTTTGCATTTAAGAAAAGCGTTCTTTTAAAATACTGCAAAGCGATGTGAAATGCAAAAAATTACTGGTTTCTAAATCGTTACCTGTTAAACTGCAAGATTTTGTAATGTACTGTATCTTAGTAAGAAAGAGAAATCGCTATGTCTTAGCCCATGATATTTCAATTTGGGAATACCCAACTTTGCCATTAATTTGCCGTAATAATTACGGTAGGTACGAGGTTCGGTTGGATATTCATCATTAGTCAAGACATAGAACTTTTCATTGACGACCTTCTTTAGTGGTTTTACCATTGCAAGAAGCTCCTTTGTAATGGGAATTTCCCGACATGAGTTTTGAGTCTTGGGAGTATTGATAACTAATTCGGTATGTTTCTCCATCCCATTAATAATGTAAATACGTTCAATTGTACGATTAACAGTAATCGTGCCCTCAGAAACATTGATGTCACTCCACTTTAAAGCACAGACTTCCCCTATGCGCAGTCCCGTACAAAGACTGATGTAGATACCCAGCCCGGCAAAGGAGAAATGGCTTTGAATATGACTGAGTATTTTCTTGTGATTAGCGACTGACAATACTTCCAATTCTTTGGTTATTGAAGGAGACGGATATTTGATGTCCCACTCCTGATAGTCCATCCATTCATTTTTAACTCCGAATTTCATTACCATTTTAAGGACAATCAGAATGTCCTTGACGGATTTCACACTCATTCCATTCTCAATTTTCCGCAAAACAAAGTCTTGCACTGCCTGTTCATGGAGTGCATAACTTTCTCCAAAATTTGGAAGAATGTGATTCTCCAAGATAAGCACATAAGCAGCCATTGTGGACTGCTTCACATAAGGTTGTTTGTACTCTTTCCATGCAACCGAGATTTCTCTAATTGTTTTTTGTCCCATAATCGTATATTTATATTGTACATATAATTAGAGAATAATAAATCACTGATGTTCCC
>ULXH01014358.1_pt1 | contig 10697 bp, 9 predicted proteins | sample 1961101 | NCBI WGS metagenome assembly ULXH01 (sample SAMEA4835833, study PRJEB28245) | human gut metagenome | biome: gut microbiome; material: fecal sample | place: Denmark | collected 2008 | reverse complement strand
AATTACAGGGAAGTAAGCATAGTTAGAATGTACACCCTCCTGCAGCGGACTAAGCTGCAGACCCTCTACGCCTTCCAGATGACTTCTATAGCGTTCTACTACTGCCTTGCGTTTGGCAATTTCACCATCCACATGACGCAGATTACACAAACCCATTGCAGCGCAGAATTCATTCATTTTCGCATTAGCGCCGACTGCTTCAACACTTTCCGGACCATGAATACCAAAATTTTTCAACTCATACAGCTTTCTGCCAAAATCATCATCATGGTGACACACGCACCCCCCCTCTATAGAGTTAAACACCTTCGTAGCATGGAAGCTGTAGCAGGAAACATCACCATAGCTGCCAATGCCGCGGCCATTGTACTTCACGCCAAAGGCATGTGCTGCGTCATAAATAACCTTCAAGTCATATTTATTGGCAATTCGTTCAATCTCTTCTACATCGCAGATATGACCATAAACATGCACCGGCATGATAGCGCAAGTACGGTCATTAATCAGCGCTTCGATTTTCGTTACGTCCATGCAATAGGTTACAGGATCTATATCGCAGAACACAGGCTTCAGACCATTGCGAATAATTGCGTGTGTTGTCGAAGCGAAGGTAAAAGGCGTAGTGATAACTTCGCCTTGCAGATTCAACGCCTGCAAGGAAAGCTCTAATGCCAAGTGACCATTAACAACTAGTTCCAGCTTTTCTACACCCATGTAATCAATTAAGTTCTTTTGTAGTTGTTGATGCTTTACACCCATATTTGTCAGCCAGTGTGACTGCCAAATGTCTTTAATTTCTTCTGTGTATTCTTCAAAATCAGGCATTGAAGAACGAGTTACGAGAATATTATTTGCCATAATTACTTACTCCTTGATATTTTCTTGTTTTTCCATTTCAGCTTTAAAATCTTTCAACATACTAAGATAATCGTACCGTGGTTTATAGCCTAATTCTTTTACAGCAGGTTCTATATCCATAATATATTGAGGAGCATTAGGCATATCAGGTCTTAGAGTAATTCTAGATTCATGTCCAGGTTTAGAAAACACTTGTACAATACCTTTAATTTGATCCAATAAACTTGTCCCAACTCCAGTACCCACATTATAATACCCTTTAGTCCTCTCAACAAACAACGCTTTATAAAGCATTTGACAAAAATCCTTTACGTAAATCATATCTTTTTTTCTACTTACATCTCCCCAAACCTCTATAGATTCTCCGTTGATAGCCTTATCTATCAAAATTCTATAACCAATCTTTCTAACTTCTCCATCTACATAGTATTCGTCTATCGGAGAATATAAATAAATAGTTGGCAGTCTAAAAATAAAACGTTTTAAGCCATACATTTGATGATAATTTTCAATCATATCTACAGCAAAATTCTTGCTCATTACATATATAGTATGATCAGTTGTAAAACTAAAATTTCTAGGCATATCTGATTTTAAAATAGTTTCTTTTTCAGCCCAATCTTTTATATCTCCAAAACTTTGCGCAAACAAAATTCTATCAACATGATTTTCACGACAAAACTCTAAAATATTCAAATTACCTATAATATTAATATCTATGTACTTATAGGGATTATATCCTTTCATCCTCGCTGGCATAATCCCCGCCAAATCCACAACAGCATAAATGTCCTTAGGCAATAACTCAAACTCCGATTTGTTAGTTATATCCATTTTAATATACTCTACACCAATTTGTTGAAAATAACCTGTATCACGAGTTCCCGAAGCAATCACCTCATACTCTGAGCCAGTATAGTTCTCCAAGAAATAATTAACAAAGTATCTACCAGTATCACCACTAGCACCAAACACAATTATTTTTTTCATTTTTTTCTGTCTCTCCTATTATAATTTTTCGCACATTTCGTTTTAGTAAAATATATTGTTATACATAAATAATATTATTTCAGATAATCATCTCACGAATTAATTCTTATTTCCTTCATATTCTACTCCACAAGAACTTTAACGAACAATTCAATAGTATTCAATTTGCTTTCAAGCTCTTCTTGACTAGCAAACTTCATAACTACAGTACCTATTGCAAAATTGGCAGCAGTAAAGGAATCGATTTTGTCACCTTGATTTATCCATAAATCTACCTCTACTAAATTATTAGTTGCAAAATTGGGGTCTATCCAAAGCTCTTTAAATTTGCCCTCTACTTTACCGTGCAATACATATTCAGCCCAGCACCCATCATATTTCGGCTGTTCAACATTATCTATAGGAATTCCAACTGCAGCCTGTACAGCTGCTTTTATCATATCCACGCCAGATGCATAACGAATCATTTCTGCTAAACGATTCCCGCCACCACGAGGAGATACCTCCATAATATAAGCTTTACCATTGATACCTTCTCTAGTCTCGATATTATAAATGCTTGATTTCATATTCAGCAAGGTTAATAACCTCTGTATTTCAGAAGCTAATTCCGCTTCATTCTCTTTAGAAAAAGTTGATGGCCAGCTATATGCCATAGGTACATAAGGATTATCCGCATCCACATCAAAGCGCTGACTAGAGAATGTAGTTGCAACTAATTTGCCATCTATAGAAAAGCTATCTGTATCTGAAGAGCACCCTTTCTTTTCAATAAAATCTTCAATTATAAATTTATCACAATGAGAAAAACCTACGGCATATTCAATAGCCTTCCTCAATTCATTTTTATCATCTACCCTAGTTACTCCCTTACTACCAGCAGAATCAACAGGCTTGACAATTACAGGCCAAGTAAAGAAATCTATATCGCATAAGGCATCCTCAATTTTTTTATAGCTTTTCGCATGAGGAACATTAAAATCATGCTCCGCCAAAAAACTTCTAAAACGTCCTTTATCCTGCAAAATCGATACTGACTCATAAGATCCGCCATAAGGCAATCCCAGTTTCTCCGCAACATACGCTGCAGTTACAACACCGGGATCAGTCGCAAAAGACATGATGCCATCAATTTTAAGCTTTTGAGCAGCCTCAAGCACTGCGTCTTTATCAATAATGCTGACATTTACGTATTCATCAGAATACTTATGTGCAATATTATCAGGAAGATAATCACATGTTATGACATATAAGCCAAGCTCATGGGCACTTTTAATTACAGGCAAAAGGTAGCGCGAGCCACCTAAAAGCAAGATTTTCTTCAAAATAATCACCTTTATCAATCTTTTCCTAATTTATTATCAAAATGTTTACAACAATATTCTGCAAAATTCTTGACACTATTTTTGGATGTTTCATTTATTTTTTCGTGCTCTTTTTGCAATAATCCAATAGTACTTTTTGCATAATCAATTTCTGTATCAGTAAATCCTATGGCAATGCCATATCTTTTATCATAATCATTGCGATAATAAGATACACTTTTTCCGGGTTCAGGAATAATTATTGATATACAGCCACATAGCGCAGCAATCCTTGAATAAGCCGTCTCTGTATCATAACTAATACAGTACTTACATTTATTAAATACCTCAACCTTTTCTTGCTCCAGCAGATCATCAATTATAATTCCATCAAGAGATGCAGGCAAATCGCTTCTATTGCGACCTTTTCTTACAATATAACATGTTTCTCTACGCTCTCCAAAATTAGTTCGTTTGTATAAGTCAAGGTTAAAATATGGACAGCAAAGAGTAATCTCTTTTGGATTAAGCTTTAAATCATTAAATACATGTCTATAACATACAAACAAATCCTTTTCCTTGTCATATTCTCCATCTTTGTATGTATGATGGTATAATAGCCATCTTACAACATTCTTAGCTTTTAAAAAATTTCCCTTTATTATTTCAGGATAAACAACTACAGTGTTCTCATCAATCATTGGTAAAAATTTACGTTTTAAGTCTTTTATAGGAAAATCAATATAATTTCGATATTTATTGCTAAAAAAATCGGACAAAATAGGTTTAGAATAAAGCATAAGTAAATCTTTAATTGTAAAAGCAATATTTTTGTACCAAAAAAATAAATTATTCTTTTTGTTTAAGTATCTTATATATAGTATACTGGCATCATAACCCAAGTCTGTCAAATACTTACACAATGCATGCAATACAATTACACCACCACTATTATTTCTAGGTGAGACTATTACAAACTTCATCTTTTTATCACTGCTATTAATCATATTCCCTCCAGTTGTAGCATGAAAAATTCTTCTCAGCCTACCAACTTATCACTCATCCAAACCATCCTTTTTCAATACATAGGCTAAAAGTTTCTTCATTGTATAATTCTTTATAACAAAATCTCTTCCTGCTTCAGCTATTTTTAAGCGTTCCTCTTCATTATCCAAGTAATACTTGATTTTTTCTACACATTCTTCAGCGTCACTATACATAACTATATTTTTCCCATCAGTTAGGCCCATCTTCTTAGCATCCTCGCGATAATCACATAATTCAAAATTTCCATTGCCAAGTACCTCAAAGGTTCGCGGATTAATCCCCTTATGTAGTGCAATATGTATATTAAGCGATATTCTTGACGTATTATATAGCTCTGCAACCTCCTGATCATGTAAAAAACTGTTAGTCACATATTTTACCAAATACGGATACTTTCTAGCAAAGCTCCTTTTTGCAAAATAAGCTTGCCAGAAATGCTTATTATGCCAATAGTGTCCAAAAACTATCATACTTTTATTATTAGCAGTACAATATTTAGCTACTTCATCCAAAACAGCAAGTCTATTTTCTGTACTATTACCTACAAAGCTAACGTCGTATTTTTTTTCACTTTTGCTGCTCTTACAAAACAGCTGCTCCGCAACACCTATAGGTAAATACCTTGCTTCTTTATCATATTTTTCCTTAAGATAAGCCACGTCCATTGGTTCAAAAGATAATACTTCATCAAACAACCTTATGTTTTGCTCAATATTTTCAAAACGCTTTACAGTATCCATATACCAAACATAGCTCTTACATTTTATATCTCTGAGTATCATAATAAGTTTCTTATCAATGAACTCATAATACGCATTTCCGTTAATTGAAAAAAAGATGTCCGGCTTATATTCTGACACTTCGTTTTGTATCTGCAGCTTCTTATACTCATAATATTTTTGACAGAAAGAATTTCTATTAATTTTATATTGTAAATGCTCCCAAATAGACAACTCTTTGCTTTGCAGCAAAGGCATATACACTACTTTTACTTCAAATCCTAACTGCTCTAATGCATAAACAGTGCTATCTGTATAATGGAAATACTTTTCCCCGAACACCAATATTTTCTTCATTATTTCACCTTCTTGCTCAAAGCAGATAATTTAGCGTATATTTTGTGTAAGCTTGGACAATGCACAAAGCTAAACAACAAAAACCTATGCTTTGTTTTTAATCTTACATTTCGTAATTCTTTAATATTCCCACTTATAAACTTTTTTATCTCGCCTGCTTCTTGGAGATATCCATCACTCTCTTTAGCATAAAAAGCAGTCAACGTAGCTAATGCCGTCTCAACCGCTAATTTTCTGCAAGCCATGACTACATCAAGATTCTTCTTTAAAGCAAAATCTAACTTTTCTTTATAGCCAATGAAGCACTCATATCTTCTTTGAAAATCAAAATTCACTGCTGTAGCACTACCTTCATGCTTTATATAGTAGTATAAGGCTTTTTTTAAATATACTACCTTAGCTGCTTGTGCGAATGTTCTATATATAGTAGCTACATCTTCATATCTACGTCCATGCGGAAAACTTACATTATGCCAAACTTCCTTTTTGTAAATTTTATTGCATGGAGAATTATCAATAACATCTTCTAAAATAAAGTTAAGAGCCTCGCAACCTGTCATTATTTTGTTTTCATCAAAATGATAACCTATTTTATTTCTACTTTTCTTTACTTCGCAAACCTCAAAACAAACTATATCGCCATCAGTCTTTTGCAGATATGTAATAGTATCTTTAAACATATCTTTATCAATATAATCATCAGGATCAACGAAAGCAATATAAGCACCATCAGCCTTAGATAAGCCTAAATTTCTAGCGCTGCTAACACCTCCATTATCCTTATGAAAAACCTTAATACGTTTATCCATCTTAGCATATTTGTCGCAGATTTCTCCACATTTGTCTGGAGAACCATCATCAACCAAAAGCAGCTCAAAATCAGTAAAAGTTTGACTCAATATGCTATCAAGGCATTTTATAATATACTTCTCTGCACCATAAACAGGTACTATCACAGAAAGTCTTGGCATATTAACTCTCTCCCATCATTTTCAGCTTCACATACTTGTTCAACGTATAATTAGCATAATTAAGGCACAGCACAAAGCCCAGCCAACCCTCTAAAAATCCTGCCTTCAAAACATACATCTTGAAAAACGCAAATGCTGGTCTAAAAACAAGATCTTTGAGCACCGAACATTTTTTCCCTCTAAGTTTCCTATCCTCAGCGCCAATACTGGCATACTTATTCATCTTCTCCAAGTATTCATCGAAAGAAGCATATGTGTAATGCTTAAGATAACCCTTCAGCGTTTTTTCGGCAAACTCGCCAACAGGACGCTCATGCACCTTTCCTTCCCATTTTACGCCATTAGAAGGAAATAAACGCATAACAGAATCAGGTCCGAGAACCCCATACTTAAAATCTCTGCCAAAAGCGCTATTGCGTCTTACAAGCCTATACAAAGCTTTTTGATCACTTGCAACTGCCTCGGCAATATTTTCTATCAGCTCATCATTCATACGCTCATCCGCATCGAGATATAAAATCCAATCAGTATCTACATGCTGCAACGCAAAATTACGTTGTGCTGCAAAATCATTATCCCAGGCACGATAAACCACTTTAGCATTGTTGGCTTCTGCCAAAGCAACAGTTTTATCTGTACTGCCAGAATCAACTATTAGCACTTTATCCGTAAGCTTCTGCGCATTTTTAATCGCATCAAAAATATCCTTTTCTTCATTTTTGGTTAAAATGACTACTGTAATATTATCTGCTCTTTCCATAAAACACCCTTATATATTACTCCAGTATTTCTGCAAACTTAGCTTTTAACGCAGCAAATCGTTCAATAACATATTCCTCAGCATATGGCAAAAGCTTAGGTTGGCTAATAAAATCATTATAATAATTCTCGTCTTCTTTCAAACGTCGAATCAGCTCTCTATTCGCTTCATTATCAGCGTCTTTTTCCCAAAATATTACGGCATCCTTATTAATCAAGCCAGGTTCCGGGTTATTATTTGATCCATAATATAAAGGAATGCAGCCTGCAATAAAAGCATCAAAAATCTTCTCCGTAACATAATGCTCAGTATTATCATTTTCAGCACAAATATTGAACTTAAAGGTTCTTAAATATGCTTCCTTATCATTATTAAATTTATCCCAAAGATCTGTGGTATTATTTTTCCATTTACCTGCTAGCTTAACATCTAATATATCTCTTACGCCGTTATACACCATCTCACGCGTACCTTTTTTATCATGTTTATTAATCAAAACACAATCGGATGTTTTTTTATAAACACAGGTATTTATCTCTCTAATTCTCCTTACTATATCATCCTCATTCATTTCCGGTGCAAATGTGGTCGTAAGCCAATAAGGAAAGCGTAAATACTTATCCTCTTTATGTACACCAAAGCCCAATGCTAAATCAACATGCTTCAAGCAATAATCACCAAAATATAAATTCAACTTAGTGAATCTGTGCTCAACATCCTCGTTGGTAATAAAAACCTTGCAACCATCAAAATTATTACGAATGAAAAACGGATTCCCTAATGGTCCAAAAAAATTAACCCTCTTTGTATTTTGGGGAAAATGGTGACGAAGGAATTTCACATACCAATTGGATTCTAAACTATCCGCACCCCACTGATTATATTCATAATACAACTTGTCATCAGTAGATCCACTAATTTTTGCTTTTCTAAAAAAATACTCTAACATCATTCTACTCCTAAACAACTCTTTCAGCAATTTGTTTTTCTCTTATACTGTATTATATCATATCTACATTTTGTATGCACTTACATTATGTAGATACAATAAATAACTAAAAGTAAAAATTCACTAAATCTTTACGTAATTTAGAGTGAATCTCTTATAGAATGTAATGCTGCAATATTATTTATGTACTACTGAAGATGTCTGTTTTATAACTACTTAACAATTTTCCTTCAAAATTACATAATTAAAGTAATTCCATTACAGAATTTTTTCACATCTCTTACACTAGCAAAAAGGCCATAGACCGCAATAAATTACGACTATGGCCTTCCATTTTACTTCACCGCATCACCCTTCAGCACACGCCAAGCACCTACTCCGCGCATACTGTTGATGTAATCCGTTATTTTTTTATCGACCCTGCTATCTTGCGTATAAATCTTGCCATCTACAGCAAAAAGTCTATGATTAAAGGCAAATCCTTGCTCAGCAAACATACTCGGTTGCAATGCAGCATAAGTAAAACCAGCAGGTCCAACAATTTCTGCCAATGTTCCTGCCAACTGCATGTGGTCACCAACAGATTTATCATTAAACCATGCTTGCTGCACGCCGGCACCATAAAAAATACACGGTATAGAAGACAAAGTGCGCGTATCCTGCTCCTTAGCAAAGCTGAAGCGCTCCGAGTGGTCACCGGTAATCACAAAAAGCGTATCACTATACATACTTTGAGCTTGCTTTACAAAGTCACCCATTGTTTTATCTGCATACCAGATATGACCAAGCTCAGTAAGCGTTTTTTCATCACTGGCAATATCTGCAGGCAGCTTGCACTTAACCTTCGCTCTTGGAAAGCCTATACCATCCACATCAATAGTATATGGCGGATGATTACTTGTTGTTAGTACCACATGGAAAACCTTTTCCTGCTCTTTTTCCTTACTCATATAAGCTTCAATTTGCTTAAACAAAACAGCATCCGAACAGCCCCAAGCGTTACCGCTATCATCACTGAACTCATCTGCACAATGAAATTCATCAAAGCTTTGCGCTTTAGTAAATTTGCCGATATTTTGCCATCCGGAAAAGCCACCATACCAGAAAACAGTTTTATAACCAAGCTGCTTCATAATATAGCCAATACCGGTAGCATACTTGCCATTAAAGCTGTTTGCCTGATAGTTTTCATATAAGCCCATATCAGGAATACCGCTTACCAAACCATTAACAGCAGAAATTGTTCCGCTACCATGCGGCTGCATAGTAGTAATATGCGCAGCATCAGAAGCATTCTTCAAAGCCAGCATATTATCAACTAATCCCAAATCCTTGTATTTAGGCAAGAACGGCCAATCACCAAAGCTTTCACCAACTATAAGCACAATGTTACGAGGCTGCTTAGCCAACTTAGGCTGTTTAACTGTATGCAAAAACGCTTTATCAATACTATCTGCATTTTTATTACCGCCGCTTGCAGCAATTTTTTCACGCAACTGTGCAACTGTAATATTAATATTTGTCACCTTATCAATTTTACGCTTCATATCGCGTACACGGTATAAAGCCTGCCCATCATCCAAAATTGCTTCGTTTAAAAGATTAGATTTTAAGCGTGCCGCACTTTCCCAATTAATAGAGTGAGCATAGTTAAAAGCACCGCCATAACGCACAAATACACATAAAACTGCGAGCATAGGCAATGTCAGTACAGCTACCAGCTTTTTATGCTGTGCTTCAACAAAGGATTTGACAGGGAGCTTGTGTAACCATATACGCAGGCCATATGCCAAAGCAATGCCCAAAACCAGAGCTAAAGGGAAACGCCACAATAACTGGTACTCTTTAATCGCAGTCACAAAGATTGCATAAATATCATCATGCGCACCATTTATCAGCATCATATTAAAGGCTGCATTAAAAATCTTGTAATACGGTATGCGCGTCATAAAGCAAACCGCAAAGAAAACTAAGGCCACAGCATGCCAGCAAAAACGCAGCCTATCTGCCGGCCAATTTTTCAAAATAAGCTTCGGCAGTGTTGCAAAAGCAAAGCCAATCAGAGCTATCATGCCCGCGGTCTTTAAGCTTAAGCGCAGTCCTAACAGCAAAGCCATCGGAATATCGCTATAATCTCCATTCAATTGTCCGCTATAAATAGCAATAAACGCTATACGGAATACCGTAAAAACTAGGCACCAATAAATAAATGATTTGAGATCCTGCTGCAGGTTTTCAAAAAATCTTGCGTAAGAATTCATATAAAGCTTTCATCTCCCCATATTTTATGCAAATATAACTAATTATACCATACTTTTCGCTTAACATCTGCTTACGATTTAGAAGAATGCTAATTTTGAGACAAAAGCTTAATTTTAGGCATTCGTCAAGAAAAATGTAATTCATTGCACTTTTTCCTACGAAAAAATGCAATTTTTGACAATTATTCTAATTAATATTGCGTGCGCATATTGTTCTACTATACAACTACATTTCAAATGCAAAATAAGGAGCAGCTTACGCCGCTCCCTATCTATTCTTCATCTTTCTTTATCCTGCGCTGCAGCAAAACAAGACGCAGCGATAAAACAACAGCACTGCAGATTACGCCGATATCCAGGCTCTGCCAATAAGCAAAGGCACCGTTATTGAACTTGTAATCCAAAAGCAGGCCCACCGGCAGGCAAATTGCCCAATAGGCCAGCATGCTGCACCAAAATGTAGCGTTAACGTCCTTATAGC
>ULXH01006261.1_pt1 | contig 10817 bp, 10 predicted proteins | sample 1961101 | NCBI WGS metagenome assembly ULXH01 (sample SAMEA4835833, study PRJEB28245) | human gut metagenome | biome: gut microbiome; material: fecal sample | place: Denmark | collected 2008 | reverse complement strand
GGTAGCTGTATGGTCGCCCTCTGCCGCCCATCCCGACGTGCCGTTTGTCTGCATCGAACCTTGGTACGGACGATGCGACAAAGTTGGCTACCACGGTGAATTCAAAAACAGAGAGTGGATGCAGCACGTAGAGCCGGGCAAGAGCTTTGAAGTGGGATATTCTATTATTCTGGAAGATGTGAAGTAATAAACAGTTCGTCCGGATAACCCACATCTACAAGAAACAGTGCATGGCCCGGAACAGAACTTCCGGCTGTGCACCTGTCTTTATTTTCTATTACCTTACGGAAACCATCGACCGTAAGCTTTCCCCGACCAACTTCCACAAGAGTACCTACTACAGCACGCACCATATTACGTAAGAATCTGTCGGCCTGAATAGTAAACACCCACTCGTCGGACGATAATTGTTCCCAGTGAGCTGCCATTATCTTACAGTTATTGGTCTTGACATCGGTATGCAGTTTACTGAAGCTGGTAAAATCTGTATATCCGAAGAGTGTATTAGCCGCCTCGTTCATCTTATCGAAATCGAGTTCCTGAAATACACGCCACGCATAAGTACGGTTAAACGGGTCCTTGCGTGTGGTTATATAATATTTATAGGTGCGGTAAGTAGCGTCAAAACGAGCATGCGCTTCGGGTTTTACTGGCTTCACATCGTACACGGCGATATCGGGCGGCAAGATACGGTTCAGCTTATCTACCACCGAGTTACAGTCCAACTCACGCTCTATATCGAAATGAGCTACCATCAATCGGGCGTGCACTCCGGCATCGGTGCGTCCTGCTCCGGTAACCTCTATAGCCTCATCGCGTAAGAAAGTAGCCAAAGCTTTATTCAGCGTTTCCTGCACACTGATTCCGTTGGGCTGAATCTGCCATCCATGATAGCGAGTGCCATCATATGCCAAATAAATAAAGTATCTGTGCTTCATATCTTATCGTACCGTAATATGGAAACATCCTTGTTTAAGTTCGTATTTCACGTAACACTTATCCGCCTTACGCAAGTCGCGCAGTACTTCAGAGAGCACTAACTTCAGCGTATCGGCATTAACGTCCTGCATGGGGCGTCCGTCTGGATCTTCCACCTTAAAGAAGCGTTTCCAACTCACATCGAACGTTGTTCCATAGAAATGACAAGAGTTGAGCGAAGCGTTTCCGTTAGAGCGGCGCAAACGCTTTACGTCATCTTTAGTACGAAGCACAGAAGTAACTATAATCTGATTAGGATTCAGTCCCTTACATGTCAAAGAATCAAGGAAATTCTGACCTAACGTATCGAGTAATGCCACCGCCTTAGGAATCAAGAAAGGGATGGAATGTGTAAGAGAATCAACCTGATAGCGTTCGCACGACGTGATTTCCTCAATACCACTTCCGCCGTCGCGAGCCGCCTCGCGCGATGATATAGGACGTATGCCAATACGCTTGGCCGTAGCCAACTGCACATCGTTTAAATCATTAAAACTTCTTTTGTAGCTTATCACCCCACGGATATTGTGCGGATTATTCAGTTTTATAGACATGTCTTTCTCCTTGCAAGCTCCAAACAGAGTACATAGCAGCAAAGCCGACACACATGCCGTCAATAGTTTTCTCATCCTCAATGTTTTTATATACCTAATTTCAAAATATCGCTTGCAAAGATATAAAATTTGCACGATGCTCTAAAAAAACTTCTTGACGCTTTTTAAAAACACGCAGCAACGTTTTTTAGCAAGCCCAAACGAATAAATTATGCGGATAGAGATTCTACAATGAAAAGGAATGATTAAATTTGCAGCAAAAATAAGTTGTATGCAGGGTTTGCATAAGCGAATCGGCGTACATAACAAAAAACAAAGGAAAAAGGAAACAGGTTTTAGATGATTGAAAAACATATTGTTTTAGAAGACATCGACCCGGTGATCTTCTACGGCGTGAACAATGCCAATATACAAATGATAAAAGCTTTATTCCCAAAGCTGAGAATCGTGGCGCGAGGCGATGTAATCAAGGTGATGGGCGATGAAGAAGAAATGTGTGCTTTCGAAGAAGCCGTAATAGCGATGCAACGTCATTGTGCCAAATACAACTCTCTGAACGAAGAAAGCATACTCGACATTATAAAAGGTAATAAGCCGAACGTGGAAAAGCCCGACGACGTGATAGTGTACAGCGTAACCGGAAAACCCATCAGTCCACGAAGCGCCAATCAGCTGAAGCTTGTAAAAGAATTCGATAAAAACGATATGATATTCGCCATCGGACCTGCCGGTTCGGGCAAGACCTATACCGCCATCGCTCTGGCTGTAAGAGCACTCAAGAATAAAGAAATCAAGAAAATCATACTTAGCCGTCCCGCCGTGGAAGCCGGAGAGAAACTGGGATTTCTGCCGGGCGACATGAAAGATAAAATCGACCCCTATCTGCAACCCCTTTACGATGCACTGCAAGACATGATTCCGGCTGCCAAGCTGAAAGAATACATGGAACTGAACATTATTCAGATAGCTCCACTGGCTTTTATGCGCGGACGTACGCTGAATGATGCCGTAGTGATACTCGACGAGGCACAAAACACCACCACACAGCAAATCAAGATGTTCCTTACACGAATGGGCATGAACACCAAGATGATAGTTACTGGCGACATGACGCAGATAGACTTACCTACTTCGCAGACATCAGGATTGGTGCAGGCCATGAAGATTCTGAAAGGAGTGAAAGGCATCAGCTTCATAGAACTTACCAAGAAAGATATCGTACGCCATAAGCTGGTAACACGCATAGTAGAAGCCTACGAGAAGTTCGAAGAAGGACGTAAGATGGAAAAGAAAGCGTCGGCCACTCAGCTAAAGGCCATCATGAAAGGCTTGGCTGCACAGAACGACGAGAATAATTAAAACCAACCCTACTATTCATTACACAAAAATAAAAAGAAAATGAGTAAAGCTTTAACTAAAACAGATTTTCACTTTCCCGGTCAGAAGAGTGTGTACAACGGTAAAGTGCGCGATGTTTACAACATTAACGATGAAAAGCTCATCATGGTAGCAACCGACCGCATCTCGGCATTCGACGTGGTTTTGCCCGAAGGCATCCCTTACAAAGGCCAAATGCTGAATCAGATTGCCGCTAAGTTCCTTGACGCTACTGCCGACATCTGCCCTAACTGGAAGTTGGCTACTCCAGACCCTATGGTGACTGTAGGCGTAATGTGCGAAGGATTCCCTGTAGAAATGATTGTACGCGGTTACTTGTGCGGTAGCGCATGGCGTGCTTACAAGAGCGGTGTTCGCGAAATCTGCGGTGTTCGCTTGCCCGAAGGTATGCGCGAAAACGAAAAGTTCCCTCAGCCTATCATCACCCCGACTACTAAAGCCGAAATGGGTCTGCACGATGAAGATATCTCTAAAGAAGAAATCTTGGCTCAGGGCCTCGCTACTCCAGAAGAATACGCTACTCTCGAAAAATACACTTTGGCATTGTTCGAACGCGGTACTCAGATGGCCGCAGAGCGCGGATTAATCTTGGTAGATACCAAATACGAATTCGGTAAACACAACGGCCAAATCTACCTGATGGACGAAATCCATACTCCCGACTCAAGCCGTTACTTCTACTCAGAAGGTTATCAGGAAAGATTCGAAAAAGAAGAACCTCAGAAACAGCTTTCTAAAGAATTCGTACGCGAATGGCTTATGGCTAACGGATTCCAGGGAAAAGAAGGACAGACAGTGCCCGAAATGACTCCGGAAATCGTTAACTCTATCAGCGACCGCTACATCGAGTTGTTTGAGCACATCACCGGCGAAACTTTCGTTAAGGGCGATACAGACAACCTGACTGAGCGCATCGAAAAGAATGTTCTCGACTATCTGATGAAATAATTATAGATAACTACAAAGAAGAAACATAACCATGTCCCACTATCCACAAGAAAATATCAAACCCTACAACGAGAGCGAAAGTAAAACTTCACAGGTAGAAAAGATGTTCGATAATATCGCTCCTGCCTATGACGACTTGAACCATATACTCTCATGGGGAATAGATAAACGTTGGCGCAAGAAAGCCATCAATCGCCTACGCCCGTTCAAGCCTCGCCGCATACTCGACGTGGCTACAGGAACCGGCGATTTCGCGTTGCAGGCGTGTGCCACACTGATGCCCGACGAACTGAAAGGTACTGACATTTCGGAGGGAATGATGGAAGTAGGACGACAAAAAGCTGTCCGCGCAGGGTTAGGCAACCGACTCACGTTCGAAAAGCAGAACTGCTTATCGTTAAGTTATCCCGAAGCACGCTTCGACGCCATCACCGTAGCGTTCGGAGTACGTAACTTTGAGGACTTGGATAAGGGTCTGTCCGAAATGTATCGGGTACTTACCCCGGGCGGACATTTAGTAATACTGGAGCTGTCGGAGCCGGAGTGGTTCCCTATGAAGCAACTCTACGGTATCTACTCTCGCCTGATTATACCTACTGTAGGAAAGTTCTTTTCGAAAGACAAAAGTGCGTATCACTATCTGCCACAGTCTATAAAAGCCTTTCCGCAAGGAGAAATAATGCGAGGCATCATTAAAAAAGCAGGATTCAGCAAAGTTGAGTTCAAGAGACTTACGCTGGGCATCTGCACCCTTTATTTTGCGACCAAATAAAACTTCAGCATTTTCTGTATATATGAAAAAATATGGCTTGATAGGTTATCCGCTGGGGCATTCTTTCTCTCGTAATTTCTTTAACGAGAAATTCGAATCTGAAAAAGTGGATGCGGAATACCTCAACTTTGAAATCCCTACAATCGATGAGTTTCCGCAGGTGGTAAGCGCCAATCCTACACTTAACGGTTTAAACGTAACTATTCCGTATAAAGAACAGGTTATGCATTTCCTCAATGAGGTTTCGCCTGAAGCAAAAGAAATAGGTGCGGTAAACGTGATTAAATTCGACCGCAGCAAAGGTAAGCTGAGACTCGTGGGTTATAACTCTGATGTTATCGGATTTACCCGTTCCATAGAACCGCTGATTGAGTCGTATCACACCAAGGCATTGATACTTGGTACCGGAGGCGCTTCGAAAGCCATAAACTACGGACTGAAGAAACTGGGACTTGAGACCCGATTCGTGTCAAGAGGCAAAAAAGACGATGCAACTTTCACCTACAGTCAACTCACTCCCGAAGTGATGGAAGAGTACAAGGTAATAGTAAACTGCTCGCCTGTAGGCATGTATCCACATACCGACGAATGTCCGGACATCCCTTACGAATGCTTAACACCACGCCATCTGCTTTATGATTTGGTGTACAACCCTAACACCACTTTATTCATGAAGAAGGGCAGCGAAAAAGGAGCGGTAACCAAAAACGGACTTGAAATGCTGCTGTTGCAAGCTTTTGCCGCTTGGGAAATCTGGAACGAATAACATTAAAACATACGCACAATGAAGAAGCGCACTATTTTCATTACCTGCGGAATAGTCTTGGCAAGTATAGCCGCCATTCTTACCGGAGGAAGCTTATATATGCTTAATTTCTCTCTCCGACCCGATAACCGTGGGAAAGATATGGCCGGATCGATGGAATATATGCGCAATACCTATCCGCAGATAGTGCCTTGGGTAGATAGTCTGAACCAGCATAAAGCACTGAGAGATACGTTCATCACTTCGCCCGACGGACTAAAGATGCACGCTTTCTACGCATATGCATCTCGCCCCACCAAGCGCACGGCTGTAATAGTGCACGGATATACGGATAACGCTATCCGAATGTTTCACATAGGCTATTTATACAATCATGAGTTGGACTATAATGTATTATTGCCCGACTTACGCTACACCGGACTGAGCGAAGGCGACGCCATACAGATGGGGTGGCTAGACAGAAAGGATGTGTTGCAATGGATTGATATAGCCCCTACTCTCTTCGGCGACTCACTGCAAGCTGTAGTGCACGGCATATCAATGGGAGCCGCCACCACCATGATGGTATCCGGAGAAAAAACACCCGAATACATACGCTGCTTTGTAGAAGACTGCGGATACACCAGCGTTTGGGACCAATTCGCAAAAGAACTGAAAGCCCAATTCCACTTGCCTGCATTCCCCTTGCTTTACACAGCCAGTTGGTTCTGCCAGATTCAAAACGGATGGAACTTTAAAGAAGCGTCAGCCTTGAAACAAGTGGCGAAATGCCAAAAACCGATGTTCTTTATCCATGGCGACAAAGACGACTATGTACCAACATGGATGGTATACCCTCTGTACGATGCCAAATCAGAACCCAAAGAACTGTGGATTGTTCCGGGAGCGGAACATGCAGCATCTTACCGCATCCTTCCTCAAGAATACACCCTGAAAGTTAAAGATTTTGTCGGGAAATACATCCGATAGCTACTGCTATTTACCAAGTTACACGTAGCATCGTGTAAAACCGTAAGCCGCATTTTTCGGAAGAAACGCCTTATGCTTTTGCCATAAAGCCCGTATTCTACCATGAAAGTTGCGGTTTTTTCTTTATTACAGCCACCATTTATGTAATTTTTCCAATGATTTTCGTAATTTTGCAGCGATTTGGAAATTATTAAAACTCCACAAAGTTATGGCATTAGTGAACGAACATTTCCTAAAACTGCCCGAAAACTATTTCTTCTCGGATTTGGAGAAAAGGGTGAACCTGTTTAGAGTCACTCATCCCAAAGCCGACATTATCCGTTTGGGTACAGGCGATGTCATCCTTCCGCTGCCACACGCTTGTACCGAAGCCATGCGGAAAGCCGTAGGCGAAATGGAAAATGAAGCTACATTTCACGGATACGGCCCCGAGCAAGGATATCATTTCCTGATAGAAGCCATCATAAAGAACGACTATGCCCCACGAGGCGTACGCCTTGAAGCCAGCGAGATATTTGTAAGCGACGGCACTAAAGGCGACACCGGAAATATAGGCGACATACTGCGGCACGACAACAGTATCGGGGTTACAGACCCTATATATCCTGTCTACATAGATACCAATGTAGCTTGCGGCAGAGCCGGAGAACTAGAGGAAGACGGCAAATGGAGCAATGTGGTATATATGCCTTGCCTTATGGAGAATGATTTCATTCCGCACTTGCCCGAGCAACGGGTGGATATTCTGTATCTGTGCTATCCCAATAACCCTACGGGTACTGTACTAAGCAAAAGCGAACTGAAAAAATGGGTGAACTACGCTATAGAAAACGATACTCTCATCATATTCGATGCCGCTTACGAAGCTTACATACAAGACCCTGATATTCCCCACTCTATTTATGAGATAAAAGGGGCAAAAAAGGTAGCTATCGAATTCCGTAGTTTCTCTAAGACAGCTGGGTTTACAGGTGTACGATGCGGATACGTGGTAGTACCTAAAGAGGTAACGGCGGCTACTCTGAGCGGCAAGCGCATTCCGCTTAACCCGTTATGGCGCCGGCATCAGGAAACCAAGTTCAACGGCACTTCGTACATTACGCAGCGCGGAGCGGAGGCTATATATACCCCCGAAGGAAAAGAACAGGTTAAAGCCAACATACGGTATTATATGAATAATGCCCGAATCATGAAAAAGGCGTTGAGCAGCATCGGACTGAAGGTGGCTGGAGGAGAAAACGCTCCGTACCTATGGGTTAAGACGCCAGACAACATGCCTTCGTGGAGGTTCTTTGAGCGACTCCTTTACGAAGCACAGGTAGTAACTACTCCCGGAGTAGGATTCGGCCCGAGTGGAGAAGGATATATCCGACTCACTTCGTTCTGCAAAAAAGAAAAATGCGAAGAAGCCATGCAGAGAATATGCAAGTGCATATAAATAAGAGAAAAAAAATAAACGACCAATACATACAACCATAGATTAAATTAGTAGGTACAATGTCAAAATTAAGATTCAGAGTGGTAGAAAAGGCTTTTCACAAAGAGCCGGTAGCAGTTATTCCACCTAAAGAACGCCCCAGCGAGTACTTCGCTAAATATGTGTTCAACCGTGAGAAGATGTTCAAATATCTGCCAAGCAAGGTATACAGCAAGCTGGTAGACGTAATAGACAACGGTGCTCCACTAGACCGCAGTATAGCAAACGAGGTTGCCGCTGGCATGAAACGCTGGGCCATAGAATTAGGTGTAACACACTACACTCACTGGTTTCAGCCGCTTACAGAGGGTACTGCCGAAAAGCACGACGCTTTTGTAGAACACGATGGCAAGGGCGGTATGCTCGAAGAGTTCTCGGGCAAGCTGTTAGTACAGCAGGAAGCCGATGGTTCTTCGTTCCCCAACGGTGGTGTACGAAACACTTTCGAGGCTCGTGGTTACAGTGCATGGGATCCCTCATCACCAGTGTTCGTGGTAGACGATACGCTGTGTATTCCTACTGTATTCATCGCTTATACAGGTGAATCGCTCGACTATAAAGCTCCGCTGCTGAAATCAATACGTGCCGTAACGCAGGCTGCGCTCGACGTTACCAGATATTTTGAACCTGCAGCTACCAAGGTATTGTGCTACTTGGGTTGGGAACAGGAGTATTTCTTGGTAGACGAAGGCTTGTATGCCGCACGTCCCGACTTGTTGCTTACCGGACGCACGCTGATGGGTCATGAAGCGTCTAAGAACCAGCAGCTTGAAGACCACTACTTCGGTGCTATTCCTCCACGTGTAGCCGCATTCATGAAAGACCTCGAAGTGCAGTCTTTAGAATTGGGCATCCCAGTAAAAACACGTCACAACGAAGTTGCTCCTAATCAGTTTGAGTTGGCTCCTATCTATGAAGAGTGCAACTTGGCTGTAGACCATAACATGCTGCTCATGTCGCTGATGCGTAAAGTGGCACGTAACCACGGCTTCCGTGTGTTGCTGCACGAAAAACCATTTAAAGGCATCAACGGTTCGGGTAAGCACAATAACTGGTCATTGGGTACAAGCGACGGAACACTGCTTATGGCTCCCGGTAAGACAGCCGAAGACAATCTGCGTTTCATCACCTTCGTGGTAAATGCGCTGATGGCAGTATATCATCACAACGGACTGCTTAAGGCTTCTATCATGAGTGCTACCAACGCTCACCGTTTGGGAGCTCACGAAGCGCCGCCCGCTATCATATCTTCATTCCTCGGCACTCAGCTCAGCAAGGTACTCGACCATCTGGAAGAGAGCACAAGCAATGACCTCGTGTCACTGGGTAGTAAGCAGAGTATGCGTCTGGATATTCCGCAGATTCCGGAATTGCTAATTGATAATACAGACCGTAACCGTACTTCGCCTTTCGCCTTCACCGGAAACCGTTTCGAGTTCCGTGCGCCAGGTTCTGAAGCCAACTGTGCCAGCGCAATGATTGTGCTCAACTCGGCTATGGCAGAACAGCTCATCCAGTTCAAGAAAGAAGTCGATGAAATAATAGAAAAAGGCGAACCTAAGATTTCGGCTATCATACAGGTTGTACGTAACTACATCAAGGAATGCAAGCCTATCCGCTTCGACGGAAACGGTTACAGCGAAGAATGGAAGCAAGAGGCTGCACGCCGCGGCTTGGACTGCGAGACAAGCTGTCCGCTGATATTCGACAACTACCTGAAACCGGAGTCTATCAAGATGTTCGAATCGACAGGCGTAATGAACCGTAAAGAGTTAATGGCTCGTAACGAGGTGAAATGGGAAATGTATACCAAGAAGATACAGATTGAAGCTCGTGTACTGGGCGACTTGGTTATGAACCACGTGGTGCCTGTAGCTATAGAGTATCAAACCAAGTTGGTAGACAACGCTTATAAGATGAAGAGCTTGTTCCCTGCCGAAGAAGCCGCAGCGCTTTCGTCAGAAAACATCGCTATCATCAAGGAGATAGCAGAGCACACCGCTTACATCAAAGAGCACATCGATGCGTTGGTAGAAGCACGTAAGGTGGCAAACCGCATAGAAGGTCAGCGTGCCAAGGCTATAGCTTATCATGATAACATCGCCCCTATGTTAGAGCAGATACGTTATCACATCGACAAGCTTGAACTCATCGTTGACGACCAGATGTGGACTCTGCCTAAGTATCGCGAGTTGCTCTTTATAAGATAATACACATCTCTCCTATCAGGAGACTATACTACATAACTCAGCCGGACGCTTTCCGTAAAACCGAAGCGCCCGGCTGTTTTTATCATATACTTTTGTGCGCCACGTTTTTTGCATCATGAATATAGCTCTTTTATCGTAATATAAAGTTTCGAATTACATTATAGTTTTGTACCTACTTATACAAATGCATCTAATTTACAAGTGAAATCATGAACTAATTTTGTCATGTTGGTGTCAAGTTTCTTATTTTTAACAACATTTCCCAATAAGTTAAATTTTGAGAGCATTGAAGATACAAGAAATTTTCTTCTCTCTGTTTCTGAAAACTGGAAAAAAGAGTACAAACTTTGTTGCTTAATTAATGTACTTTATGTAATCACAATAAAGCGATATAAAAAGATGAAACAAACTGATAAAAATATAAAAGAGATACGAATATACCATAGCCTTTGGAAGAATATTCTTCTGACTGTTGGTTGTTTTGCTTTTGCTGCAGGTGGATATTTCATACTCCATGATGCTAATACCTCATGGCCAACAAAAGTATTTGGCGGTATAGGAAGCATGGTGTTTTTTGGTTGTGGCGGAATGCTTATGTTTATGATGACTTTGTATAACATAACTACTCATATACCATTTTTGATAATCCATGACGATAGGCTTGACATTTACGAACAGCGCAAGAGAACATATCGAACAATCTATTTTAGGGATATTCAGTAAATGTCCCCCAAAATAAGATGGC
>ULXH01011662.1_pt1 | contig 10970 bp, 8 predicted proteins | sample 1961101 | NCBI WGS metagenome assembly ULXH01 (sample SAMEA4835833, study PRJEB28245) | human gut metagenome | biome: gut microbiome; material: fecal sample | place: Denmark | collected 2008 | reverse complement strand
CCTTGCAGGTACGGCTACCAGTGTGGCACTGACGGCTAACGGAAAGACCATCAAGACGGCCGCATACGTGAATGAGGACTTTACCATTCCGACAGAGACGGCTTAAAAGCATAGATTATATAGGTAAAAAGATTGTTGAACAGGGCGGTAGGCTGATATGCCGCCGCCCTTTTTGTTTGAATCATGGCGGTATATAGAGCGACAAAGAAGAAAGACAAAGAACAGGAAAGCACTTCTGTAAAAAGAGTTTCCGATGAATCAATGGAGCGGCTTGCAAAGATAATGAACGACAGCCCAAGCCTTGTAACGCTTCACGGGACGGAATGGAGTATTACAGGATTGAAGCCGGGCGTGCAGTGGCTCATTGCGGAACAGGCTTGTCAGATTGTCAAAGGCGAGAAGTTGAGCATGGGGGACGTAATCAAGGAGTTTGCGGTGAATCTCCCGGCAGTTGTACACGTGATAACCCTTGCTTTGCTCAATGACAAGGAAAGGATTTTCTCTGACTACGAGAAAAGAGAACTTTCCGAAGAGTACAGGCAGGTTTACGACCTTCTCATGTGGGGAGAGTACGACATGAAGGACTGGGCTTTACTGCTTGGCGAAATACTAAACCTCATAAGCACGGATTTTTTTTTCGAGAGTACCAATGTGATTCAGACCGTGAGGGAAATGACCCTGACGAGGAAGACGAAGAAAGCGGAACGAAGCTGATAATCTCCCGTACCGAGTGGGGGCAGATGGTTGATTTCCTTCGCTCCAACACTTGGTGCTCTCGTGACGAATACTTGTGGGGAATGACGGTCGGGCAGGTACGGTTAAGCTCATTCGATTTCTCCCATGTGGAATACTTGAACAAGGATAAGAATAGTAAGGTCGGCAAGATAGGAAGTGCCGATGATTTGAAGAATTTGAACGATTTGGGATTACCGATAATAAATAAATAACAGGATAACGATGGCAAATAACGAAGCAGGAGCATTCCTCAATATAACACCGGATGTATTAAAGAAGTTGGATAGTTTCGATGAGAAGCTGGAGAAGATAGAGAAGCACGCTCATACGGCGGCTGATGCGTTGAAAAACGGGTTTGGCAGTGTAGTAATAGATACAGGTAAGTTGGAGAGTGCAATCACTTCCTTAGCCAAAAAGATAGATGCCATAAAAGGCAATCCGTTTGAAGGAGCAGGTAAAGGTGCGGAAGAAACTACGAGAAAGACAATCTCTCTGAATGAAAGCCTTTCACGTGCAGCAGACCTACTAAATAGAATAAGCAGTAATAAAATAGGTGAAGGCTCATTCAGCAACTTAAACATCTCCGGGTTAAAGCAGGGATATTCGGATTTGAAAAAATACGTTGAGAACATGGATTTGTCAAAGCCGCAACAAAAAGCTGCAGTAGAAGCCATGCGCTACATGAAGATGGAGCTTGACGAGCAACGAAAGACGGACGAGCAACGTGCCCAATCTGCGGAAAAGGCTGCACAACGTAAGGAGGCAGCGGATAGACGTGCGGCAAAGGCGGCAGCAGATTTAGCGAATGCGCAGAGGTCAACTCCGCAAGGCGCATTGGACTATTCCAAAAACACAAAGTCTCTTAAAGAAAACGTACAAGCCATCGAATATTTGAAAAAAGCCCGTTTGTCCCTAAACACTACTGACAAGAATTATCAAACTACGTTACAACAGATAAACCAAGCCATCGCCAAGCACAACCAAGCGTTAACAGAAGCAGGAGTCAAATCACAACAGCTTGCCACACGTCACCGTAACCTAATGGATACGGCAGGGCAATTAAGCCGTCAGCTTGCCTTGGTATTCTCCGTGTCACAGATTGAAGGATATATAAGTAAGCTGGCAAACGTCCGTGGAGAGTTTGAGCTACAACAGCGTTCCTTGCAAGCCATATTGCAGAATAAATCACAAGCAGACCAAATATTCAACAAGACCGTTCAACTTGCTGTCAAGTCTCCTTTCAAAATCAAGGAACTTGTTTCATACACCAAGCAACTTGCAGCATACCGCATTGAATCAAGCAAGTTGTATGATACGACAAAAAGACTTGCTGATGTATCGGCTGGTTTGGGCGTTGATATGGGCAGACTTATTCTTGCTTACGGTCAGGTCAAGGCGGCAGCATACTTGCGTGGTACGGAAGTCCGGCAGTTTACGGAAGCTGGTATAAACTTGTATGGAGAGTTGCAACGCTATTTTGAAGAAGCAAAAGGCGAGGCATATACCACTGCACAAATAGTGGATATGATTTCCAAACGAAAGGTGACTTTCGAGGATATAGAGAACATCTTCAAACGGTTAACTGAAAGCGGAGGGTTGTTCTACAATATGCAGGAAATTCAAGCCGAAACTTTGCAAGGTAAGATTTCAAACTTGCAGGATAGTATCGATGTGATGCTTAATTCTATTGGTAAGGCTAATGAAGATACGCTGAAAGGTTCTATTGATTCAATTAAGGTATTGATTGATAATTGGGAAACGGTTGTTGAAGTTGCAAAGACGTTCGGTGTCGTAGTAGGCTCATTGCTATTAGCACCCAAAATAAAAGCTGTTACCCAAGGAGTAGGCTTATTATCTTTTGCTTTAACAAAAGCAGAAACTTCATTACGCTCTTTAGGTCTTGCTTTTAAAGCATCTCTTCCATTAATGGCTCTCGGAGCAGCCTTACAACTTGTAAATGAGTTGTGGAACGTTCATTCCCAATATAACAAAATGTTGAGAGAAAGCAGCAATAAGTATTATACTGCTCAATTAAGGATAGGAGAAATAGACGAAATAGCTAAAAATGACACAAGAAAAGCATTATCATCCTTGGTGAAAGAGATGAATAATGAAGGATTTGAAATAGAGATAAAGCCCAATATATCAGAAAAAGAAGCAAAAGAGCAATTTGAAGAGTACAAAAAACAATATACAGACTTCTTAGAAGATATTAGAAAAATTGAAGCCAACTATGCAGAAAACAGAAAAAAGGGGTGGCTGATAGGTAATGATGATATTGAAACTGATTTAGACGAATACGAAAATGCCTTCAACGATTTTATAGCGAAAGGTAATAAAATACAAGCCGAACTATTAAGGATTTCCGAGGAATCAACTTCTTTAGGTAAAGGAGCAAAAGACTACATACAAGAGCTTGTAAAAGGAAAGAAAGAGGGTGAGAGTTTAATTGAATACTATGAAAGACTTGCGGATTACTTGGAAAGAATAAAAAATGGGGGTCTTTTTGCAGGTAAGAAAAGTTCTATTTTCAGTTCGTTCTTAGGCTCAAGGAAAGACATGGAAAAAGAAAAAGAGTCTGCCATTCAAGAAATACATGAAATTTTTGACACTATAAATGATGAGGTAATAAAAGGTAATAAGACAAGAGAACAATTTAGGATTTTAATAGATAAAAAAGCTCTTGACGAACAATGGTCCGAAATAAAAAAAGAACTTGCATATAATGTATATGAATTAGGAGATATAAAAGTTCCTCTTAGACCAGGGATAAATAAAGAAGAACCTGAACCAGACCCCAAACATGAACGAGATATTTTAGCAGAGCGCATTTCCCTTATTAAAGAGCTTAACAAAGAATACGAGAAGCTGAACAAGGTAATGGGCAGTAAGGAAGCGGCTAAAACTGTCATGGAGCGTTATGAGGAATCACTTAAAAACGTGAATATGCCTAAAAGCATCATCGGGGATATGTTCCTTCCAAACAAGAAGAATACGGCAAAAGCATTACAAGAGATTTCTAAAATAATCACAGATTTTAGGAAGAAGCAAGGTGCTATTAATGATTCATATCAACTGTTGGATAGCGATGATGTAGAAAATATTAAGAAACAGCTCGACAAGACCAAGAAGAACATTGAAGCTATGTTCAATAGCTTAGACTTGCACAAGAAGCTGAAAGACGCAGGACTTTCAGAAGCGGAGGTGCAGCAGTTGTTCCCCGGACTTGCAAAGACGTTGGATGATGTTCAGAAAGGCATTGAGATTGAGTTTCAAACGAAGTATACTGACACATACAAAGCCCCGAATACTCAACAATACAAAGATTATCAAGATGCAATAAAGGAGATTGAGCAGCAACGTATAAAGGAAAGCCAAGACCTTGTAGTTGAGCTTACAAAAGCGTACAAGACACAGCTTTCAGACCAATTGCAGCTTGACAGATGGTATTACGAGGAAAGGGCGAAGATACAGAAAGCGAATCTTACAGAGGAGCAGAGAATACAATATGAAGCCAACCTTAAATCTCAATATGGAAGAAAGTCTGACGAAAACACTTGGAAGCAATTCCAAAATTCGGACATGTATATTTCCATGTTTGAGAATATTGAAAGCTCATCCACACGTATGCTTACTGCCATGCGTGATAAACTTGCGAGTTTGCGTGAGAACTTAAAAGACCTCCCTGCCGACCAACTGAAAGCCATAATCAAGCAACAGGAGAAGATTGACGAAATGATTTCCAAAAAGAATCCTTTCACAGGTCTTACTTCTGGAGTAAAAGAGTACATTCAATTCTTAAAGCAAAGGAATGAACTTGAAAAAGAGAATATAAGAGCCAATAATGCAGTTGCTTATTATACCGAACAGAAAAATGCACAATCACAGATTGTTCAACAAAAGAAGCAAGAATACGATGCAGCAGTAGAAATATACGGTGTAGATTCAGCACAAGCAAATCAGCTACGCATACAATGGTTGTTAGAGAAGTCAAAACTTGATGCTATACTCGCTCAACTTGTTGCAGAGGGAAAGATAACAGAGGAAACAGCCGAGCAAATAAGAAATGGGCAGAAATTAGGTAAAACTCTGTCCGATAAATTCAGCGAAATTGGAAATAATCTCTCTGAATTTTCCTCCGGTATCACTGACGTAGCAAGTAACCTTGAAAATGTGTTTGGCACTATGTCTGCCGGAACAGCAGATACAATTAGCAGTATAGCAGAAATAGCAAGTGGATTAGGTCAAACAGCAAGTGGGGTTGCACGTGCTATTGCTAATCCTGCTGATATTGGTGGTTATATCCAAGCTGTTGGGGGAATTGCTAAAACCATAGGAAGTCTTTTTAATATTAAAGACAAGAAGAAAGAGCGTGAAATCCAACGGCAGATAAAGAATATAGAAACACTTGGCAAGACATACGATGAGTTGAAGGAGAAAATGGAAGCCGCTTGGAGCGCAGATGACCTTCGCACACAGACCAAAGATACCGTAGCCAACTTAGACCAGCAGATAGCTTCCTATCAGGCTATGATTAAAGCCGAGCAGGACAAGAAAAAGACGGATAAAGACCGTATAAACGAATGGAACGATGCTATAAAGGAACTTGAAAAGACCAAGCAAGAAATCCTGAATCAAGAAAAAATTGAAATGGGAGGTATCGGTGGTGAATCCGAATACAAAGATGCCGCCTCTTCATTTGTTCAAGCGTGGCTGGACGCATTTAATGAAACCGGTGACGGGCTTAAAGGTCTGGAAGAGAATTTTGATGATTTCATAAACAATCTCTTCTTGAAACAAGCATCCATGAGAATTGCCAACAAATTCCTTGAACCGTTGTTCCAAATGATAGACCTTGCTGTTACAGAAGGTGAAGCAGCCATTGCAAAAGGATTTGATGGTAGTACAGACTTGACAAGGCAAGAAATGGATAAGATTGTCGAGGAAGCAAAAAAGCAATTCCCACAGCTTAGTGAAGCATTAGAACAGCTATACAATGCCCTTGGGATAAAAAATAATAAGACAGCCGAATTGTCTCCCCTAACCCAAAGCATTCAAGGTATAACTGAACGAGAAGCAGAAATTTTAGAAAGCCTGCTCAATTCTATCAGGTTCTTCGTCTCCCAGCAGACAACCGACATTTCCGCAATCAGAGCCTTGTTGGATGCCCGATACGGACTTGAAGCCGAATACTCCGATAGCAATCCTATGCTTGTCGAATTGAGGGCGCAGACTGGATATTTGGAAAAACTTAGTGACTATATTGGAAGGGTGTTCGCACCAAGCCCCAATTCTAAGGGACCGGCTCTTCGTGTTATAATGCAATAAAAATAAAGCGGTAGGAGAACATCTTATCGCTTTATACTTATGATAATCCTGTAATTATTTACTTCAATGGTCGTATATGTCACAGAAATTTGCTTCGACAAAAAATATATAGAAAATCTTACCTTTTTGAAGACCTACAAAAACCCTATTATCACCAGAAGCGCGGAATACGTCAAGTTCTACCTCTCTTGTTACAAATGAAGGCAATTTGTCTTTTGGTTTAATGCTATTATATGGTATTGGCTCCATCCCGTATGAATGTTTATGAGACGACCGTATCTCATTCCATCCAAGCTCACATAACTTTTGAAGCCTTAATATAAAATTGAGAAGAAAAGAATGGTCTTTGCAACCTTTGATAGATACGTCCGAAAGATATTTGAAAGAAAATAGCGGATGGTCTATTTCAGACAAATCACTTATTTCACCTACGCTGATTTTATTTGAGTTTATAATACTCTGTATAAAAGAAAGCCCATCATCACTTTTCTTTTTCTTGTTTTTACCTTTCCCTCTCATTTCTTCAACCGTGTTTTAAAGAATGTCTTAATCTTATCCTTTGCTATCACATTTCCTTCTCCGGTTTTAGTGCTTTTCCACGGATGTTCATTATGGGTCATATTCATAAGACCAAGTGCGGAATATACTCCATATACCTTAAATACTTCATTGAATAACGCTTCTTCTTTCCTGTCTTCAAATTCAAAATCAAACTCAGAATCTAAATGAATGCCGTTTTTACCGTTACTCTTATATTCATCATACACGGAAGGTACTACCGGGCCATACATCCATGCCTCAATTTCTTCATCAAACAATGGAGTCCCAAAATAAGCTAAATGGAAACCTTGCTGATAGTACAACATCTTTTGGAGCTTCATGTTTGTCATAAACTCTTCTCCACAACTGACTTGTTCTGCTTTCTTTATAAGAACCTTTGCTATATCTGATGCCTTGTATGCCATAACTGAATTATTTTTAATTAGTTATTCATGAAAGACAGACCCTAAAAGAGGTGCATTTAGAACACGCTTATGACACTTATCACTCTTTACTTAGGATTTACCTGCCTATAACATTGCAAAAATACGCCAATATTCCCATTTGAATCCGGAAATAATAACAAAATTAGCAAATTATGTTTTTAAACATGATTATTTAAAGAATATAATAAAAATCCCCGAACGCTACGAACGGGGATTAAAATATTCTATTTTTAAGATTTCCAAATTGCTTGTCAGAAAAATCACGGTGGTTATACAAAAATCGGTGTTCTATTTTTCAGATTCATCTTGAAATTTCAATGGCTCGCAACTACCTAACCTCGCCAAATTGATACTCTTGCATACCCATTCAAACAAATATGCAGACGGCTCATCTCCATGTTCCATGCCTATTGCATTCTCTATCCCATCAACAACGTGGCTCGCCTCATGGCACACAACACCCATTCTCATGTCATTCTTGCTATGGAAAACCACAAGCTCCCCTTTCATGTTTGTATCATTCCTGACTATATCGTCAAACGTAATAGCATAATATTCGTCACTATTACCGAAGTTTAACTTAGTACCACCTTCTCCATGAAACTTGCTATTGATATATTCTTCGTCTATACCTATGCACACCCATAACTTTCGGGGGTATATTACAGGGTCAAACTCATATAATAGCTTTTTCTTGCTCATAGTTTCACCTCCACTTCTGTCACATACATCTTACATACTTCACGCCCTAACTCGTCATAAGACACACGCCTTACAAAGCCAACATCCGAAACCTGTACTCCGGTCTCATCCTCATACTTGAACCTGTATGTATTTTGTAAGTGTCTGTAAATCAAAAGAAACTTTACGGCATAAAGCGTAAATGATACCATAAAGTTCCCATTGTCTGCGAGAAATCAATATTGCGTAGTTTTTGGTAAAACACGAATAGTTTAATACAAATCAGTGGTTAAGATTCGTTAACTATTGTTTGCTGCTTTAACTGGTATCTATAAGATATTCTATGCCTATCACAGTTTAGAAATTCACACCAATGATAAAATGAATTTTGTGGTTTGCAGAATAAGATGTTAATGAGACTTATACAAATTGTACTTAGTTTACTAGTTCATGTTCACATATTGGAGATGATAATTGCAACAAAGCAAAAGACGCAAGTAACCAAGCAGGTCGGTAAGTCAATAGAAAAGGTTATTTTATTTTCCAAATATTGACTTTAATATCATTTTTCCTATTTTCCTTTCTATTCCAGATTTAGTAGTAGGAATGCCTGTTTGGCGAGCTATTTTTTGTTTTGCCTGAGTTATACCTAAAGCCCTTTTCCAAGAGAACGAAAGCCCAGGTATTCCAGTGTTTGATTCTCTTTTTCCCATTTTCTTATCCTATTTTATGGTATATTCCTTTTAATAGAAGCCATCCTCCCCACAAAACGGCTCCGTAGAAGATAACGGCTCCATCAGTGATAGCTGTTAGTGCTATACCCCCTAAAGCCCATAAGGCACCATACCCCAGTTCTTTATTTGAAGCATCTATTTTAGCCTCATGTTCTTGTTGTTTCAAGTTCGAAACAACTGTTGTTGCATCTTCGACATTAAGTCCTTGATTTATCAATTCCTGCCTAACTTCTCCCCAACTCATATTATGATTCGTGTATAAATTAACAGCATATTCATAGACTTCATTAACCCATTCTTGTATTTCTTCCTCACTGGGTTCTTTTTGTTTTTCTAAATCAATCATCGTTTTTCAAATTAAAGATGGAACCACACAATAATCTTTATGCAGTTCCATCTTGAAGTATTATTATTTTGTCAACAGATGCCAAATTTCACGTACCCAAAGTACGAATGAAGAACCAATGATGATTATCACCCAGTCTATCAGTTTCAATCCCTCAACATTAAAGAACTGCTGCAAACCTGGTAATTCAACCATTGCAATCTGACCTACGAGGATAATTGCCACAATCGTAAGCAAACCATTGCATCCCTTGAAATGCAAAGCACTGCGACCTGTCTCAAATGCTCGGGCATTGAAGAGATAGAAGAAGTGGGTCATTACGAAAGTCGTGAAGAGCAGTGTCAACTCGTATGTAGACACGTGTCCCTTGGCTCCCAACTGCAGGTGAAGCAGATCAGTAAGCTGGTTCACCTCAGCGTGCTGGAAGATATAAAGCATTCCGAGCAGCATCAGGAAGAAGAAACCACCTACACCTATAATCTCTCTAAGCATCGGCTTGTTCAGGATAAACGCATTGCGGTCGCGAGGTCTGTCTTTCATCACACTCTCAGATGGTGGCAGTGAAGCGAGAGCCATAGCAGCGAAGGTGTCCATGATGAGGTTTATCCACAACATCTGCGTAACGGTAAGAGGAGACTCTGTACCCATAAAAGCACCGCAGAGAACGAGGAAACAAGCCGTAACGTTTACAGTCAACTGGAACAGGAGAAAACGCTGGATGTTCTGATACAGCGAACGTCCCCACATAACAGCCTTACCGATACTGCTGAACGAGTTGTCGATGATGGTAATATCGGATGCCTCCTTTGCCACGCTCGTTCCGTCACCCATTGACAGACCGACGTGGGCAGCACGGAGAGCCGGTGCATCGTTTGTTCCGTCACCCGTAACAGCAACCACCTGATTCTTCTTCTGCAAGGTCTCCACCAGACGCTTCTTGTCCATAGGACGTGCACGGGAGATAATCTTCAAGTCAAGAATGCGCTCCTGAAGGTCCGCATCAGACAATGCCGCAAACTCAGGACCGGTAATGATGTTACGCTCTGTGTCCTCCGTATCATTCCAAAGACCTATCTGACGTGCTATTTCCTTTGCCGTTCCAGATGTATCGCCGGTTACGATCTTCACGCTGATGCCAGCATCCACGCATTCCTTAACTGCAGAAGGTACATCCAGTCTTACTGGGTCAGCAATAGCTGCAACTCCTATGAAGCAGAGTTTGTCTGCTACTATCTTATTGTCTTCAATCGCTTTATCACCATCGCTCAAAACCTGGTAGGCGAAGCCCAACGTACGCATAGCACGATTCTGATATTCTGTCAATTGCTTATCAACATCCTCCTTACTTACAGACGTCTTTTTGCAAAGACCGAACACAATCTCGGGAGCACCTTTCACATAAAGCACCTTCTTGCCCTTCAATGCAACAGACTCTACTATGGTTGCCATATACTTGCGTTCTGTAGAGAATGGCACCTCCGCAACAGTCTTTACACTCTCACGTATAGAGCGATAATCTACACCCTTATTGTTCAACCAAAGAAGAAGTGCCCCTTCCGTTGGGTTGCCTAGAATCTGCGGTTTGCTCTTGTCAGAGAAGTCTATAGATGCTGTAGAGTTTACAGCAATACCCTCAGCAAGAACCTCCATCGGAGTATCGCCATACATCTTCATCTCGTCCACGCTCATCAAGTTCTGCGTCAGCGTTCCCGTCTTGTCCGTACAGATGACAGTTGTTGCTCCCATAGTTTCACAGGCATGCATCTTTCTTACAAGGTTGTTGGTCTTTAGCATGCGGCGCATACTGTAAGCCAGACTCAAAGTGACTGCCATTGGTAATCCCTCAGGCACTGCCACAACCACAAGCGTTACAGCAATCATCAATGTCTGAAGAACGTATGCTATGAACGGAGCGACCTGCTCCATTGAACCGAAACAGTCGGTTCCATTTGTCACGAAGTACATAATGATACGTCCGATGACAATAAGTGCAGCAAAGCCATAGCTTACCTTGGTTATCCAGTCACTCAAACCGTCGAGCTGCTCATTGAGCGGAGTCTTCACGCTGTCGTCAATCTGTACTGCCTCGAACACCTTGCCTTGTTCTGTCTTGTCACCAACAGCAAGTACACGGCAGATGCCATGACCCTCCATAACCTT
>ULXH01054057.1_pt1 | contig 11016 bp, 10 predicted proteins | sample 1961101 | NCBI WGS metagenome assembly ULXH01 (sample SAMEA4835833, study PRJEB28245) | human gut metagenome | biome: gut microbiome; material: fecal sample | place: Denmark | collected 2008 | reverse complement strand
CAGTCAATGAACGTCCAATACCAGAAGATGTACTACAGCCAAGTTCAACAGATTCACGGACAGAAGGGCTCAATGAATGAGAGCACATTTAATTGATAAACGCATTAGATGTCCTGATGGTGTACAATTTCATCTATAACTAACAAAAAAAGGAGTACCAATGATTTCACAAACTTTAATTAATTTTATTCAGCCGACCGCATATGCAGGCGATGGAGCTGTTTGGGATATTTTCGATAAATTCTGGACAGCGCTTTTTGGAAACGATGTTCAAGCAGAAGCACAAAAACGCCTTGGTTGGGTATTGATACTTGCAGGGATTGTAGGGGCGGCTGTTTCTGCGGTTAGATTTGTAGTCGTTCTAAACAGAAAAGAAGAAGATAAGGGTGGCATAAAGCATGCTTGGAAATACCTACTATTTGCTATCATTTCAATCTGTGTCGGTTTTGCCGGTGTAGCTATTCTTATGCATATTGGTCAAGGGGCACAAGATTATAATGTATAACCTTTGAGAGAAGTCTGGAAAATTCCAAACTTCTCTTTTTTATTTTAGTTTGAAAGAAGCGACTGCAGGAAGAGGTATACTATAAACTAATACATGAAATAAGGTGGTAAATGTAGATGAAGAACGCAAAAACTGGTAAAATTTTAGGTATAAGCTCCATTGTTGTAGGCCTTTTATCGCCATTGATTGGACTCGTTTTAGGTATTACAACGTTAATAATGGCTAGGCGATATGAACTGTATAGCCTAGGAAATAAATCATTTAAACAAGAAAAAATGTTAGGATGGGCCGGACTCTTAGTCTCCGTCGTGATGTATCTTGTTAACATTTACATTGTAATGTTACAGAAAGGATAAAAAATGGTAGTAAAAGCACGGCATAAAGATAATATTGACGATAATACACCAGAGGGGCAAGCCTACAATCGAGCATACTTCCCTAACCTGTATAAGCAATTATTGAGAGAAGAAGTAATAGAATGTATGGACCTATATAATCAACACGCGCATCTTCTCGATAAGATTGTAACCCACACAGAACACGTTAACGAAAGTTCTCAACCTGCTGTCAATCTTGCTAGAAAATTGGGTTATGACCAGGTTGCAGATAATATATTAAAGAACAGACCTTTGCATATGCGAAATTCAGTAGAGGAGCCAGGGCATGGACCTGTCGGGGTTATCTTTGAAGAAGAGGGAAATTATTACAAGGACTATCAGATTAGACCACTCCCATATGTTAAGATGAAGCGCACTGTAGAAGAAAATAATATTGATGATTTTCTTGAAACAGTAGAAGCATTAAGAGACTATATGTTCCCTAAAATGCAATCAGAAGATCATAAACCTAAAAAAGGTAAAGAGGGTGAAGAAAAGCACCTAGTGGATAATCCTTATGATTTCTTTGATGATAAAAACTGGAAAGTACCGTTCAAAAGAGGGTGGGATTTTAATTCCTATGCTAATGGTGATGCATACCCAGATGCATGGACTGGTTTAATGCAACTAAAAGAACATATTTTTCAAGTAAATGAATTAGCAGTCGCTCTAAGACAACTGATTGATGCTGACTACTATATCCTATATAGTCTTTACGGCCATGAACACGAACATCTTAATGTCAGACGTGGCTATCAATTACTCGAGTATGGTGCGATTAGTGAACTAAGAAATAGCAGGTGATAAAATGAACTATTTTGAGACAAAAGAATATAAGAACGCTGTCGCAATTATTAAAAAGCAATATGCTCATCTGTGGGATTTGTTTAATACTTACTGTGAAAAAGTAGCTATTTATAACGATGTTAAAACAGACTTCTTTGACCACTTATCAAAAGTGAAGGACTATGCTGTTTATATGGACAAGCTTAGCCATGATAGTACAAATTATTACGCTACGGTTGTTGAACGCTTCCAGGAAGATGTCTGGAAACCACGTTATGAATCTGTGTTGGCCAAATGGGAAGAACAAGGGGTGGAACCTGTGACGATTACTTCGGAAGATGGTAAGTTTACGACTATCATCCCCCGTCTTCTCTATTACGGTGGCGTTCCAATTGCGAATAATAAACAGTCACTTAAACGAACGCTAAAGTGGGCTAGATTTTATAGAAAAAATGCCGCTCCAACTATCTCGGATGAGTGGGAAAAAGACCCAAGGTCTGCTTATGCTCATGGTTATAACGACATCCCATTAAGGTATCTAATGTTACAAGAGGAAGACTATTTCCAATTACCAGATTGGTCAGCTCCTTTAGACCCTAATTGGGACGGTGTAACAATTTATCCAGGATACGTGTTAGATCCAGAAGATGTTGAGAGCACAAAGGACTTTTTAAGAATGTGGCACCAAAACGGAGACGTTTATATTAAAAACTTGGAAATGGGTATAAAAGAGACAGAAGAATGTATTGAAATTTATACCTTCCTAGCGAAATGGAAGCCAACGATTTTCAACGAGTTTGTTAATTACATGAAAACTAATGGATATATCTATAAGCCATTAGAGCGCTTGATGCCAGAAGAATTACAATAATCAGAAGAAAATAGCCCTATTGAATAATAGAGGCTTTTTTTGATGTCATAGATATAATAAGAAAATGCTGCGCGTGGTTAGTTATAGGCCACTCTTAAGTTTTAAAGTTAGGTATTCTTTCCTTGATATAATTAGGCTATTAAAAAATAAAAGAGGAAAAATATGGCAGAAAAAAAGAAGACACAAAGTAGGGAACAATCCCCAAAAAATATGATTAAAAAAGCTCTATCATTACCTACAATGGGCAGCAAAAAAGCCCGAGTTGCTATTCTAACAGCAGTAGCAGGTGGTTCTCTCCTTATAGGATATTGGGGAGGTAGTGCCGCAAACAACCAAAACACATCCACTATTGCGACGTTTAATAGTGGAGTAGTCACAAATAAGGCTTTGTATAGCTATCTAAAAGATAACACTAACGGTTCAACAGCGCTTAAATGGACGTTGATATATGATGTTTTTGGTAACATATATGGCGATAAGATTAGCGACGAAGATGTTCAGACAGCTTATAACGCTATGACAGCTAATAGTAGTGGTCTATCCTACCTAGTAAATGCCAATAATACAAAGACTGACAAGAAATCCTTGCTAAAAAAAGTAAAACAAGAGTTAGCTTATGAGTACGGTGTTAAAGAGCACATAAAAGTCTCTGATGCTGAGTTAAAGACTGCATGGGCTTCCTATCGTCCTAATGTTGATATTCAAATGCTAGTTCTTGACAATAAGGAGACAGCTGACTCACTATATAGCCAGGTTCAAAACGGGGCAGATATCGAGACATTAGCAAAGAATAATCAATCCTTAGATGGAAACTCTGGGAAAGTGTTTACTTATCAAAATGCATCCAATTATTTTGATGAAGAAAATACAGAATTAGTCTACAACTTAAAGGACGGTGAAACTGCTTTGTTTACTATGGATATGACGGGAAACAACAATTCTAGTACTGGTCCTAATACTTATTACTGTATTGTAAAGATGGTCAAAAATAAAGATAAAGGGACCGACATGAGTGCTTACAAAAAAGAACTAGAGAACTTAGTTAAAACCCAAAAAATGTCTAACGACTCTACAATGGTTAATAATATCATTAAGGCGGTTTTCAAAAAAGCTAATGTGAAGGTCACAGACCCTTATATGCAAGCAGCGTTGAAAGACTATTTGAGGTAATCTATGGCCAAAAAATCAATTGAAGAGCAAAAAAAAGAGTTAGAATTACAGCTCAAAGAACTTGAAATTGCACAGTTACAAGAGGAACTGAATCAAGCGAGAAAAACCCACTCTCCTAAGAAAATCGAAGAAGGTGATTCATCAAAGCGCGTGGGAAGATTGGGGCGTATTAAAGATGGTATTGTCCACCTTAATGATTATGAACGGAACGAAGAAAATATCAAAGCAGGAAAATATGAGCGTGGGTCAATTATCTATATGCTTCGTAACATCCTAGTTGTCATCACTCAGTCCATTATGTGGGTGGGGGAAACGTTCGGTAAGTCTTTGGAGAGGTTCGAGGAACGCCTTAATGGGGGAAAAGGGGATGACACGCAGCAACCCCTGGACGAAGATAAGGAGGAATAGAACGTGGCAGAAGAGAGTATCCAAGGCGCATTACTACAGCAAGAACAGGAGAAGGAAACTAAGGCTAGACAACAGGCAGACCTTAGAGCGACTACAACGTCTGACTTTATGGTTGATATGCGTATCAAGAGATTTACTCAACCGGTTTATTTTAACTGGATGAACCGATTGACTGGAGGGCGTGCAACTACAGTGGCCCGTATCATTGCTTCGACAGTGGGTGTTTTGTTGGTTGGCGTTTTTTGGTACATCTTAACCTCTTGGTTAACTGGCCGTGTGTCTTCAAGTAGAAGTATCCTTCCTACGTTGCTGATGATAGCAATACTCGTATTTATATCCTACAATGTTGTTCAGCCGGTCGGTCGTCGTACCGTCCTTAGCTACTCTCTATCCGTTATTAAAGGGCTGTTTGTTAAAGGTGGAGCTCACCGCTATCCTTTCAACATTATCAAAAGCTCTATTAAGGACGGGGTGGCCAAGACCCGAAATGGTCAAGTGATTTATTTCTTCCAGGTCGAAGGTATTTTCTCTCGAATCATGCTTAATAGCGATCTAAACCGGGCAAAACGTATCCTTGGTTTGCAACGAAATAGCTTAAATGATGTTTTGACAATGAATTTCTTTCAATCAGATAAGGTAAATTTCCAACCTCAAAAAGAATATATTCGGTCTATATCAGAGAGTGATACATCGTCAAATTACCAAAAGAAGTTGGCTAAGATTTATAATCTTCATTATGCTACAGAACTAAAAGAAGAAACTATTAAACGGACAATAGCCTGCTTTAAACTCAGGAGCATTGAAAGTCAGAAAGAACTCGAAGAAGTACTTACAAACCTGACACAACAAGGTGTAATTACTCGTTTAGAGATTTTACCTAAGAATGAGATAAAAGAATTTCTGGATAAATTATAGCTATCCTGGATGAAATACAACAACACGCCTACTAAGTTGTCAAAGGCTTAGTAGGCATATTCTTACTATTCAGTAATAGGAGGAAAGAGTTTATGTTACTTTTAGAAGATCCCGTACACTTTTATCGAAACGGGCGTTATTACTATATTTTCTATCTCGATATTCCGTATGGGAGAGGATTTGGGTTCTCGCCACAAACGATTATCCAATTAGATGATTATAATACAGTAGATGGCTGTCAAGTAACCTTGCTTAAGGCTCATCAAAATATTGTGCATGAAACCTACCAAAAAGCTATGGTAGACATGGATAAAGTCGATACAACCTCTAACGGTGCTTTTGGAGATCTTGACAAAAATGATTTGCACAAAGCTATTGTGGATGGTCGAAAAATTCACCATGCACAATACCAAAGTGAAAAAACAATCAAAAATAGAAGCGCTGTCCTATATCGTTGGACCTTAATTATTCAAGCTAACTCGGAAGAGTTACTTGATGAGCAAGTAGATGTCATTCGGCGTATGTGGTCAGGTAAAGATGGGACAGTATTGGATCCTAACAGTCCGTTACAGTACATCGAACTAGAATTACCAGTTGGAAAAACATTTCAAGCATATGACCAGTTATTTGATTATTTGTCTTATAATGATGTAGATACTACGTTTACATCTACACATGAAAACTATGCAGGACTTGATTTTTACAGCCGATTAGTTTTGCAGGATGAAAAAGGGGTAGTAGTAGGGTATGATACCTTAGCCTCTCAGCAAGTGACTGCAGAAGGTATGCGTTCAGCGCACGTACTCATAGATTTTGTAAGAAAAACTAAAGATAGGTCAGTTGTCGCTATCCCACGCGCATCGGGCCATAAAGCTTTTCAAAATAGAGAAACACATGAAGAGATGTCTATGGCATCTTGTTTCGCACAAGCTGCTGCTAATCAATTCACCTTAGAGGGGTCCAGGGTACATCATATTGTACTTAATGACTTTAACTATGAAAAGTTGACTAAAAATGAAATTTACAAAGCTATGGAGGACGACTTTTCGATTATTGATATCAGTGAGATATCTGTTAATGCACTACAGCCATATGGTGAGTTTGAAGAGGGAAAGAATCTATACACTTTGATGCAAAAGAAAATATTCCTTATTCTGAACATCCTAAGAAATTATACCCTGGACGAAAACAGTGAAGGGGATATCAAGACAGCTTATCGGGAAACTGTAAAAAGATATTATAATTCTGACCATAGAAAATCATCATTTATTGGTATGCCCCCTAATCGCTTCCCAATCATGACTAACTATCGTACAGAGTTAAAAATAGCGTTTGATGAAGCTAAGGGGCAACGTCGTGAAGGAAAGACGGACCGTGTGGAAAGAGTAATCGGGCAGATTGAAGAATCACTGGATGGGAATATCAAAATTCTCGGAGCTCCGACAAGTCTCAAACCATCAGATAAGATTCAAACCTATTATGACTTCTCAAAAATCGGAGATCGTAGGCAAAAAAATGCTCAATTTGTAAATATCCTAAATTTCATTATTTCTCAATTCAAGGAAGGGGATTTATTGGTCATACATGGAGCTGACGTACTAGACAAGGAAATTTACAAAGCTTATGTTAACGCTGAACTGGAGCGTTTAAAGAAGCGAGGAGGGAAAGTTATCTTTGCCTTTGATAACACAACCGAAGGAGCAAACACAAAGATATTTGATTTGAATAATGGTCATCTCTATACAAACTTTGACGAAGATTTTGGTTGGTCATTTATTGGACGAATTGAAAAGGGTAAATTTTCACAATTAGAGGCAGCCTTTAAACAGCCGTTGTCTCAGAAATTACAAATTGATATTGAGATGGCAGTTCCTGCCCGAGGGGTTTTTAGGTGTAATGAGAGGTCGATACTACACCTTATTGATGCATACCCGAAATTGTAAGGAAGTTTAAGATGAATAAAGTTTTAGAAAATCGAAAAAATCGTAAATATTTACGTCGAGGATTATTATTTGTATCTCTGGTGGTCGCATATCTCTTTTTTGTCACAAGCACATTTATACAGGATAGCGATATTTTGGCTCATTCACAGACAATGATTGGTAAAGAGGTAAAATTCAAGCTGTCCCAAGCGACAGGGGAAATCAAGAATTACTATGTATCTAAAAGCCGAGATGTTTTAATTGCTCGTATTACAATTAAAGAAAATCCAAGTACCCCTTTACCTTTAAGTGCTAGTTCCTATGTTGTCATGACAAAGACTGATACTGGTCAGAAGGAAATTCCTGCCTATTTTGGTCGCATGTCAACAGATGGGGACATGTTTGTCATTATCCCTAAGCCAAGTGAGGAAACCTACTCTATCATCGTTGCTAATCGAGATGTTGCTACTATTGACACTGACAACAAGCAAAGCGACAACAATATAACTGTCTTTGACCCGTCAGATAGTGATTCTATTACTAAAATTCTTTCAGATGCAGAATATGATTTAGGAACTAATAATGACGCGGTTCGTAAAAAATCTAGTGAAGATAAGCAGACAGATACGATTGCCTTTAACATGACAATCAATCCGAAACTTAAAGAGAAGGCGTACCAACCTACAGTATTGGATGTTGATCATCTTTTAAGTGAGAAGGACGGTAAAACCTATTTTAACTTTGAGGAATACTGGAAGCTCGTTTACAAACAACCGTTAGTTGACAAGTATACTAAGAAGCAGAAAGACCTCAAAGATGAATTGAGTACGATAAATGCGAACATCCAAAATGTTCAAAAGACACTAGACCGGAATGAAAATGACCAAAATGCCCAAAAAAGGCTAACACAATTGCAGGAGGATTTGGATGCTAATGAAGAAGCTATGGAAAAAGCATCTGTATCATTAAGAAATGCGCAGGCGCTAGAATACCAAGAAAGTTATTTCAATGATTACACAACAAAAATGTTTTATGTTGGAAAATAATATATATAAAAAAGAGCATTGTCTGCTCTTTTTTATATACTCAACAATCAAACAAAACGCTTTAGCCAAGCCTTTTGTTAGTTTTAAATAAGCGATATTAATTTATATTACAATTAAATGTAGATTCAAAGAAAGGAGTTTTCTAAATGAAAACAACGAAATCGAAAGTTTTAGCATCATTGCTCTTCGCAGGAGCTTTGATTACCTCTACATCTGTTTATGCAGATGAAGCACAACCAACTACAACAGATACAACAACACCTGTTGTGGACACCAATGCCCCATCTGATTTTTCCTTGGGAAATGGTTCTAATTCTGGTTCAGTGACTACAGCGGTTGATACAACCGATAATAGTATCACAGAACAGCCAAAGGTCGATACCGTTGATAACAATACCACGGACAAAGACAGCACGGTTGATACAAGTAGTTCTAATAAACCAGTTACAGTAGATGCAGGTAGCTCTGATAAACCAGTTACAGTAGATGCAGGTAACTCTGATAAACCAGGTACATCAGATACAAGTAACTCTGATAAACCAGGTACATCAGATACAGGTAACTCTGAAAAACCAGTTACAGTAGATCCAGGTAGCTCTGAGCAACCAGGTACATCAGATTCAGGTAACTCTGAAAAACCAGTTACAGTAGACACAAGCAACTCTAACAAACCAGTCACAGTTGATACAAGTAGTTCTAATAAACCAGGGACATCAGATGCAGGTAGCTCTGAAAAACCAGTTACAGTAGACACAAGCAACTCTAACAAACCAGTCACAGTTGATACAAGTAGCTCTAACAAACCAGGTACATCAGATGCAGGTAGCTCTAACAAACTGGGCACAGTTGATACAAGTGGTAATAAGTCTCACGGTACAGTAGATACTAGTTCTACGGATAAGGACAAAAACGTGGATCCAGAAAGTGATTCTAAAGCACAATCAGCAAGCCCAGAGTTAGCCAAGACTAATGAAACTGTTAGTCCAAGTGTAACGACTACACCTGCTAAATCAGAAAATTCCACAACGTCAACTACTAAAAATGAAGATAAACCAGCAGTTGGAGAAATCTCTAAAGAAACACAACAAGTTGTTTCTCCAGTATCAGAAACACAACCAGTTGTTACTGATACAGGTTTCAAAATCGTCGCAACTGCCAACAGCAACTTGGTAGTACAAGACTTCGATGGAACTTTGACTCAAGTAAGCGCAGAAGAAGTTGGTGGTAAGGTAAACAAAGATGGTACGGTTTCTGTTAAAACCAGTGCAGGTAAAATGACTACATTGCCAGAAACCGGTGAAGCAACAACAATGATGACTACAATTGGTTTTCTTGTCTTGGCGTTTCTTGGTCTTTATCAAGGTCGAGCTAATGCCAATGATAATTGGTTCTAAAAGATAAGATATCTGAAAGGAAGGTTATAATGTTTAATAAGAAAGAAGTTAAGGGTCACGGTTCGATTCGCAAAAGCAAGGTATATGGAGCAGTTGGAATCCTTGCACTTGGAGCAGCAGCAGTAATTGGTGGTGGATCTCAAGCATCCGCTGACGAAGTGGCAGAATCTCCAGTAACTACAACACCAGTCACAACAACACAAGCAAGTGCGGACAGTCTTGCATCACAAGCGGCAGCTGTTACAACATCAGATGTTTCTACTCCGACCACAGCGACTACAACAAACACTACTGACTCACAACCTACTGAAACAGTAGCAGAAGTAGCCACTACACAACCAGTAAGTACTAACGATAATAATGCTTACGCTGAAAAAGCTAGCACATCAACTGAAGCTGAAAAAGTTGCTATCGACAACTCAGCTGTCACAGATGCGGTTGCTACTGCAAAAGACAGTGGTGTTAAGGTGACACAAGATGCTACGCAAGACAAAGGGACACCAACCACAAGTGCCGAGCTTGCAACAAAGCAAGCCGAGGTTAAAGCAGACCAGGATAAACAAGTTGCTGCTATCACGCAGGCTACGAAAGATGCATCTGGACGACAATCAGCCTATAATGCAGCTGATAAAGCTCATGATACTCTTGAAGCTCAAGTAGACAAAGCCGTTAAAGATAGCAATGGCCTTATTAAAGCTGAAGCTACTGAAATCTCCAGTGGAGATGGTAAGAATGTAGGTGATTACAACACCTATACTGAGCAGGTTAATAAGCAGATTGCTTCAAATAAAGAAACCATCGACAAATTTAACAAAGATTATGCTGCTATGAAGGATAATGCTGACGTTAATGTTGATGGGCGCGTGACAACACAAAATGTTGATCAATTGACTTATGGTAACTCTGTTCAAAATGGTAGTGTCAATTCAGATGGAACGTTCTCATTTACTCACGATGCGAACGACTCAGCTAATGACACCTTGGGAATTTTAGGTACTGGTACTCTTAATGGTAAGGTTAATTTCACGTCTGCAGCTAACGGAGACGGTTCTACGACCGTAACACTTAATAGTCTCGATTTGTGGAACTATGCTTATACAACTAACCGTCCAAATACTGGTGTTAACCAAAATCTGAACTATCACGTTTATACAGACGGGGAAGAGATTTACTCAGTAAACCACGACGGTAACTCAAGCTTTACGCAAGACATCAATCGTAGCATTGCTCTTAACAAGTCCTATGTATTGAAGCCAGGAGAAACTACTGGTATTATTCCAATCCTTAACATTGATGATAACTGGATTATCAATACACACGGCCAATTGAGTCTTAATTTCACAAATCCAAACGTAGTTCCATCAGCCACAGTTAAAAAGGTTAGTGAGCCTGTTAAACCAGAAATTCCATCTGTAAGCTATCATGATTACAAGATGGACTACCAACCAACTGTTACTAAAACAGTTCTCAATAGCGACGGTGAAAATGTTAATGGTAAAATGATTCCTAAGAATGATGAACATACCTATGTTTTGAATAATGGAAACATCTTTGCTAATGCTAAAGTTGGAGACACTGTGACAACTCGTGATCCACTTGAATTTGGAGAAGTTCCAAATATT
>ULXH01059007.1_pt1 | contig 11108 bp, 10 predicted proteins | sample 1961101 | NCBI WGS metagenome assembly ULXH01 (sample SAMEA4835833, study PRJEB28245) | human gut metagenome | biome: gut microbiome; material: fecal sample | place: Denmark | collected 2008 | reverse complement strand
CTCCGCATCGCTCAACTTCTGCACTTCGTATGCCTGCACCTTATTATATACCGCCATAAAATTATCATCAGCCTGCTTTTTATACAAGGCAATCTGTCGGCCCACTCTTGTATAGAACTCCGTTCCCGTAAGTTTTTCAAGGAGTTTAGCCTTATCCTTCGATTCTGCCTTTACAAAATTGGCGAACGAGTTTTGGGCGAGCAACATAGTACGTGTAAACTGATCATAATCAAGACCGATAATTCCGTTTATCACACTATTATCCACTCGGCGATTTGCCCTATTAGCTGCATTGCCAAGTTCAACGACAACCTCAGTCCAATTGCCATCTTCACCTTTTACATACCGCCACAATCTGCGCTCAGGTGGAGAATACTTACTACGTGGAATGGAACAAGCCCAACGTGCCTTATAACGGAAACCATCGCGAGCCTTGAAAACGACTTCTGAGTAACAACTCCTCGTGCCCTTTCTCATTATATTTCGTGAGTCATCGGGCGAGAGTTCCTTATCCTTCTTCGATTCATTATCACGGTCATAAAACTTGAAGTTCACCGCTCCGCAGAAACGTGGAGCCAATCCGTATAGCGCAAGGCAGATAGCGTCGAGTATCGTAGATTTTCCGCTACCCGTTTCTCCCACTATCGAAAACAAGTCCGCCCCCGCCAACGGTTCTCCGGAGAAATCGATAACATGTTCGCCCTCGAAAGATGCCAAGTTGCACAACGTAAGATTCAACAGTTTCATTCTTCACCCCCTTCTTCTTCTTTTCGGGCCGCTTCTATCGCTATTCGGGCCAATGCCGTAAGTTCATCACTCATCTCAAAACCATATTTATTCTTATAACTCTGCTTCACGAAGTCGATAGGGTTTCGTGTCAGCAAATCGTCTATCGATTCCATCTCCACCTCATCATCCGTATCACCAGCCGACTGATACGCAACGGGCACACGGCATAAGCGCACCTTCTTCTTATCGGTGATATCAGTCACTCGCTTTTGTACCGACGGATCGGCTTCTGTAAGCAATACATTTACTTCGAGGTAAGGAGCATCGTCTTCGCCACCTTCTTCTGCATCGGGCAAATCATTCAGAAGTTCAATTACTTCAGCCAACGGACGCGGACGCTCTGGCAGAGAAAGCAACGGATGCTGTAACGGATAAGAAAGAAATTCGCCCTCCCTTTTCAGTTGTCCGTTCTCTATCTCATAATAAACGGCTCCATGCCGATAATGCCGCTCGGCGAACGACATGGGCAACGCACTGCCCGGATAAACCCAGTGTTCTTTCCCTTTGATATGCTGATTACGATGCAAATGCCCCACTACCGCCAGCGTCACGTCGCCTGTCACATCCGATACACCCACTACTTCCGAACCTCCTATCACGATTCGCTCTGACGAGTTTTCCGCAATCTCGCCGCCTCGTGCGTAGAAGTGCGCCATAAGTAGCATCGCTTCTTTATCAGAACTGCGCTTACGGGTAGCGTATTCTATCATCTCCGACAAGAAACGAGATACCGCACTGCCGTAATCGTCCGACTTCGGCAAATCGCTCTCGCGCAGATACGGCACTGCCAATACCCATGCACGCTCGCCCGAAGAAGCCGAATGTACCGGTATCACCAAATCCGATTTATCTATAGCACCGTCTGAGGTAAATTGAAAAACGCCACGCACAAACACACGATGTCTCTCCAACATCAGGCGAGGAGCCTCCAAGCGAGCTGCCGAATCATGGTTTCCGGCGATAATAACAATCTGCAAGTCAGGGAAACGACAAGACACATCATCGAGAGATGAATAATACAACTCTTGAGCCGCCGCCGAAGGATTTCCGGAGTCGAACACATCGCCCGCCACCAAAAGCACATCGGGTTTCTTCCGGTTTATTTCACCAAGTAGCCAAACCAGGAAATGACGGTGTTCTTCCAAACGGTCGTATCCGTGAAAGTTATTTCCAAGATGCCAATCGCTTGTCGCCAATATCTTTATCATATCAAAATAGGGTTAGAACAAATACTTAATTTCAAGGATGATTTACGCCGTAGCCGAAGAGAGCGAAGTCGCCTAAACATGGATCGTCGGGGAATACCTGTCTCAAAGCTTCGGTAATATGACGCGCTGCCGAAAGAGAATATGAGGGTGAATCAAGAAATCCTAACTGATAAGCGATACGACATACATGAGTATCGAGAGGAATAATCAAATCGGTTGGGCTCATGCTTTTCCAGATACCGAAATCCACCTCCGAGTTTCTACGTACCATCCAGCGCAGAAACATATTCAACTTCTTCTGCGGACTCTTTTCGGTTACACCCAAAAAACGGCAAATTCGCTGCATAGGAATTCCGTCGCCACAGCTGTTTAAAGCCCACTCCAAATCGTGCCCTGCCGCATACACCGGTTGCAGCAACTCAAAATAATGGCGAAAGCTGGCATACGATACCATACGGTAGAAACTCCGTTCGTCATCGGTACGGAAATCATCGCTCCATCGTCCAGACAATACATAGTCAAGCGGAGCGTGATTCATTATCGCATCAAGTTCATCGGCTTTCTTCAGAATCTGTTTTCTGTTGCCGAAACTCAGCACGGCTGTCAGCAGTCCGCTTATCTCTACATCCTCTTTACGGGTATATCGATGAGGAAACTGCACGGGGTCGTCGGCTATAAAAGAAGAGTTGTGATAATCTGCCGCCCATTGGCGTAAGCAAGAATATAAGATATAATTCTGTTCCATATAAAAACTAAAAAGCCACAGACCATGAAGCCAAAACAATCACGGTCTGTAGCATATCTTCATTATTATCGATTATAGAAATCTATATTAATTAAAGTAGTACAAGAATGTAGCTATACCTTCGAGCGCTTTCTTCTTCTGACCCTCTATCTCGATGGCGAACTTGATTTCGGCCTTGGTAGTACCGCGCAAGTTAGCGATAGAATGCAAGTCTGCCACCATGCGAAGACGCTGTCCTGAAAGAACTGCCTGACCGAACTTCATCTTATCCATTCCGTAGTTAACCATCATCTTGAGGTTATGTACTTCTATAATCTGATTCCAGAAATATGGAAGCAGCGACAATGTAAGATAGCCATGAACAATAGTGCTCTTGAATGGACTTTCAGCCTTAGCGCGTTCTACGTCTACATGAATCCACTGATGGTCTAATGTAGCGTCGGCAAACTGATTGATACGATCCTGATCTACTTCGAGCCAATCGGAAACACCGATTTGCTGTCCTAACAATTTTGCGAACTCGTCATACGATTCGATTATTACCTTACTCATTATTCTTAGTTTTATTGATTTATTATCAAACAAAGGTAGAAAATAATCATCAATAGTCAATCACTGTATACCCAAAATAAAATTTAATTATATTTGCATTACTAAACAGACAAGAATTCAAATGAAAAAACTACATCTCACATATGTCGGCTTGTTTCTGTGCTTCATGTCAGCACATGCGCAGAACCTCGACACCAACGTAGAGCAACGACTCTCTGATTTCTTCGGAAATTACCAAACCACATACGCCAACATCGGTACGTGCAAGCTGGAACGCTTCACTGCCGACCATCAGAATAAAACCCTGAGTGTATATGCCAACGCCAACTTCGGTTACCAACCGTTTACCGAAGAAAACGTGCAGGCCATTTACCGAAGCATAAAGCAGGCGCTGCCAGGTCCTGTAAACTATTACACCATAACAGTATACGCCGATGGTCAACCCATAGAGAACCTTATTCCTAACGCTTTCCGCCGAAAAGACAAAGACAAGTCACGGCTTTACGGCAAGGTAGAATATAAAGGTAATCCGTGGGTAGAAAACGTATCTAAACCATATGCCGCTAGTCAAGGACTGAGAAACCGACATATCGCCCTATGGCAAAGCCACGGCAAATACTATAAAAACGCCACCAACGAATGGCAATGGCAACGCCCGCGCCTTTTCGGTACTACCGAAGACCTGTACACGCAGTCCATCGTAGTGCCCTACCTTATCCCGATGCTAGAAAATGCGGGAGCCGTAGTATTCACTCCACGCGAACGCGACTGGCAGAAGAATGAAGTCATAGTAGATAATGACACACGCAGCACCGGAGGACGCTATCTGGAAATAAACTACAAGAAAAAGCATATCTGGAAAAACACCGACCGTCCCGGCTTCGCTCAGAAATACCAATTCTATCCCGATAATTACAATCCCTTCGCCGACGGAACGGCACGCTATATCCCCACCATCGACAAGCCAGAGAAGGCATTCGCCGAATGGATTCCTAACATACCCGAAAAAGGACGCTACGCCGTATACGTGTCATATCAAACACTTCCACAAAGCGTTAGCGATGCCAAATACTTGGTTTTCCACAACGGAGGCGTGACAGAGTTCCGTGTAAACCAGCAGATAGGCGGAGGTACATGGGTGTATTTAGGAACATTCGAGTTCGATAAGGGCACCAACGAATACGGCATGGTGGTACTAAGCAACGAAAGTTCGCAGACAGGAGTAGTGTGTGCCGATGCAGTCCGATTCGGAGGCGGTATGGGAAATATAGTGCGCGGCGGAAGACTAAGCGGTATGCCTCGATACTTGGAAGGCGCACGCTACTGGGCACAGTGGGCGGGAATGCCTTATGGTGTATACAGCAAAAGTAAAGGCGGCAACGATTATGCCGACGACATCAACGTCCGCTCGCTTATGTCTAACTATCTTAGCGGAGGCTCTGTATTCAACCCCACTGAAAAAGGTTTGGGAGTGCCTTTGGAACTATCGTTAGGAGTGCACAGCGATGCCGGATTCAGTAACGACAATGAGCTGAAAGGCACATTGGGCATCTATACCACCGACTATAACGACGAGAAACTGGCTTGCGGCATATCACGATACGCATCGAGAGACCTTACCGACATGGTGCTTACGGGCATACAGAGAGATATAACCTCACGCTTCGGCATTCAGTGGGCACGACGCAGCATGTGGAACCGCAATTACAGCGAGACCCGTCTGCCTGCCGTACCTTCAATGATATTAGAAACCCTCTCTCACCAGAACTTCGCCGACTTGAAGTTGGGGCACGAGCCTGATTTTAAGTTCACATTAGGACGCTCCATATACAAATCCATACTGAAATATAACGCATCAATGCACGGCACTGCATATACCGTACAGCCGTTGCCCGTAAGCCACTTCGCCATAGACGAAGGTAAAAAGAAGAACACCTTCCGCCTGCGATGGACACCTACAGAAGATGTGTTAGAGCCTACAGCCAAACCACAAGGATACATAGTCTACACCCGAATAGGCTACGGAGGTTTCGATAACGGAGTATTTGTAAGAGGTACGGAGTATATCGCGAAAGTGGAACCTGGATTGGTTTACAGCTTTAAAATTACGGCTGTAAACAAGGGCGGAGAGAGTTTCCCTTCCGAAATTCTTTCGGCATATAAAGCTAAGCACAGCAAGGGAACTATCCTTATAGCCAACGCATTTCACCGTACCAGCGGACCGGCTACCATAGAGACCGCCCTGCAACAAGGTTTCGATATAGAGTCCGACCCCGGATTGCCTTACATCAGCACTACGGCATTCTGCGGATATCAGCAAACGTTCAACAGATTGAAGGCTGGCATAGAGACCCCCGACGGATTGGGATATAGCGGACAGGAACTGGAGGCACAAGAAGTAGCCGGAAACACTTTCGATTATCCTTTCATTCATGGAAAGGCTATACAGATGGCAGGGCAATACTCGTTCGTATCGTGCAGCGTAGAGACTATAGAGAGCGGATCTACCATACTGGGAGACTATCATGCCATCGACCTAATATACGGAGCTGAGCAGAAGCCATTGACCAATGATACCAGAAAAGCGCTTGCCAACTACTGTAGCAATGGTGGCAACCTGATGGTGAGCGGTGAGTATGTGGGCAGCAAAATGGTGCCGGCCGACTTTGCGCACGATGTTTTGAAGTATAGCTTGGGAGGCAACATGAAAGACTCGCCCGCCTGCGATATCAGAGACGGATATTGCGTAATGTACCGCATAGAACGAAAAGCCAACCCTAAAACTTACGCCGTAAGTGCTCCAGAATGTATAATTCCTGCCGATGACGCTTTCTCTGTATGCCTGTACAATATAGAAAGAGAAAGTGCCGGCATAGCCTACAAAGGCAGTCAGTACCGTACCTTCGTTCTGGGATTTCCGTTCGAAAGCATTACCGACGTGAACCTGCGTGCCAAAATGATGAGAGATATACTGGGATTCTTTAGGAAATAATACACCCCAGGCATGACACATTTTCACATTGCGATGCCACATTTTCAGCGTCGGCACATGCCGAATGTATAACGCCGTGTGAATAAAGTTTGCATAAGTTTAAACCTGAGCTAATCCATCGCTCAATGGTTTATCATAGTTTAAATCGGCCTGTGCCTACCCCGACAAACCGTCAGTTAGGCACAGGCTTTGCAATATATTGGGCGAACTCCGAAACCGAAAGGTGGAGGGGCGAGAAAACAAAAATAAAACAATATAAAATATAGGAGATTTAAACTATGATGCCGACTAAAAGAAACTATAATCAAGAATGGTTACCGAGTATTTTCAATGACTTCTTCGATAATGACTGGATGGCAAAAGCAAACGCTACAGCCCCAGCAATCAACGTTATTGAGAGTGACAAGGACTATAAAGTAGAAGTTGCCGCTCCGGGTATGACAAAAGACGACTTCAATATCCATTTGAGCGAAGACAATGAATTGGTCATCACCATGGAGAAGAAGAACGAAACAAAAGAAGAGAACAAAGAAAACAAGAAATACTTGCGTCGCGAGTTCTCTTACTCTAAGTTCCAGCAGTCATTGGTATTACCCGATGATGTAGAGAAAGATAAGATTGGTGCCGCTGTAAACAACGGTGTTCTTACCATTGATCTTCCAAAGCGTCAGCCTGAAGAAAAAGCTAAGGTAAACCGTAGCATTGAAATTCATTAATAGGATCTCAATTCCTAATAGAGGATGCTTCCCCACAACCGGGAGGCATCCTTTTTTTATGCCCATACCACAACGTTCATAAAAAAAGCAAGATAGAAATAATCCATCCTGCCCTATATTCTGGCGTGCGGAAAGACAGAGTTATGAACCTACTCCCTAATATCCTTGAAATTCTGAACTGTGCAAATCGTTGAAAATAAATCTTCTATGGTTAGTGCAAGGAGGTGTGTCGTAATGCACGATGCACCTCCGATTATCCTGTTCGCCGCAGTGATATGATTCCTCCGTATCTATCAGGACGGGAAATACTGCACCTTTCCCCATGCCATCGAGCTGCTCAACCGCCGTTACGAGGACGTGTTTCCCATGCTGACCAGCTATCCCGAACTGGAGAACTATCTTTCCCCGTTCATGGACGCATGGCAGGGCGGAGCGATGGAGCAGTTCGCCGGGCAGATAGCCTCGGCGAAGATCCCGCTCTCGCGCATGATTTCCCCGCAGCTTTACTGGGTCATGTCCGACAGCGAGTTCACGCTCGACATCAACAACCCCGACGAGCCGAAGATTCTTTGCGTGGGCAACAATCCCGACCGCCAGAACATCTACGGGGCGGCGTTGGGGCTGTATAACTCGCGCATCGTCAAGCTCGTGAACAAGAAGGGCAGGCTCAAATCCTCGATAATCATATACGAGCTGCCCACGATTTACTTCAAGGGGCTGGACAACCTGATTGCCACCGCCCGGAGCAACAAGGTTTCCACCCTGCTGGGCTTTCAGGACTTCTCCCAGCTCAAGCGTGACTACGGCGACAAGGAAGCCGCCGTGGTGATGAACACCGTCGGCAACATCTTTTCCGGTCAGGTCGTGGGTGAGACTGCCAAGAACCTTTCCGAGCGTTTCGGCAAGATTCTCCAGAGGCGGCAGAGCATCACCATCAACCGCGAGTACAAGTCCACTTCCATCAATACGCAGATGGAGAGCCTGATCCCGGCGAGCAAGATTTCCACGCTCACGCAGGGCATGTTCGTGGGAGCCGTCACCGACAACTATAACGAGCGTATCGAACAGAAGATTTTCCATTGCGAGATTGTGGTCGATGCCGAGAAAGTGAAGCGTGAGGAACAGGCTTACTGGCCCATACACGTCATCACCGACTTTACCGATGCAGGCGGCAACGACCGCATAAAGGAGATGATCCAGGATAACTACAACCGTATCCGTGCCGAGGTCCGGCAGATTGTTGCCGACGAGTTGCAGCGCATACAGTCCGACCCCGAACTGCAATACCTCCTCAGCGGCAGATAACCGGATATACGGTCAGATGAAAAGAGAAAATCCGTAGCACGTACAGCCTTTCCCTGTCGTGTTACGGATTTTCCTTTTTTGTCTGTTCCCGTTATAAATAAAGAACGCCCCCCAAGTATGCTGCCTTTCGGCTCGCCTGGGAGGCTTATTATCTTTTAGTTAATACTGTCTGTTTTATGGTGCAAAGATAGTGATTTTTTCTTGAATGGCAAGTTCCCAATCTTGAAAAAAGATTATTTCCACATTTTTTCGTTTTCCCATCCTTCGGAAAATCCCATTGCAGGAAGTGAAACTACATTTTTATACTCGTCAAGCAATGTTTTCAGCCTTTCTTTGAATGAAGATGTAGGATTGGCTGTCTGCAACAGATAGTCAAGCATACAGAAAAAATAATAAATCTTGCCACGCTGTACTGTATCGGGGTTGCTTATCCATGTCAGTATTTTGGAAAAATGCAATTTTTCCGGAACAATACTCATTTCTCGGTTCCATAATCGTGCATGGTGGGCACACAAGTTTCGGATGTAATTTATGGAATGTATCCACGAACAGAAAATCTGTGGAGGGAGGCTGAAATAATTTGCTATTCCACTAATGTCTGCTCTGTTTTTCAATCCGGTACAAATACGTGAAAGATGACTGAAATACATAACCTCTACGCTCATCCAGGATGGAGGATTGACAGGAGTGTCATATTTGTTACGATAGTGCTGGATAAATACTTCTGCACGGTTGCTACGCAATTGTTCACTGATATGTTTTTGAATTTCAGCATACACATCGAATGTTACTATAGACCCGTCACGCAACACACGCCGTTCCGGCGCTTTGAAAATGTTCGGATTGTCCTGCCAATGCGACCCGTATTTATGGCTTAGCTGATAAATGATTTGTGTTCGTATCGCTATTTCCAGTCGCTCGATAGCATCGAAGACAAGTAAGCGTAACTTTCGGTCGAATACATACAAATCATAAATCATGTCCCATGTCGTATTTTCCTTGAAACAATCTATGATTAAGCCGTTTTCCTTTTTCTTATACGGTAGCATATAAGCACTCAACCGATAATAACTTATGTTTGCAAGCAATCTTTCGGCACGTTTGACATCAGGTATGAGCATTCCCCTTGATTGCAGGAGAGCAACCTGATTTGTATATGTAAGAGGAGGTTTAATATAATTTTCCATATTTTACGCAACAATAAAATAAGCCACCCTTTTGGAGGGTGGCGTGCCTTAGCTTTTTCCATCTAAGGGCGGTTATGTTGCAAAAATAATCTTTTTTAATGAAAACTAAAGAGAATCATTATCTTTCTTACTTTCAGTCTGTTCAGAACAGTTGAAAAGCATATGATAGTGTCACTTGTTGCATAGTAAATAATTATATCATATTGGATTTTTTCAATATGGCACGGGCTATTTTCACCTGCTTGCTGAAATCTGTTTTCTCCTTCTTCCGGTAAGCCTTGTCCGCTTCCTGTACGAAACGCTCGGCTTCCTTTCAGCGCAGGAATTGCTTTGATTTCTAATGCATCTATTGTATTATAATTGTTTCTACAAAGAAAAGCAATTTTTCGCAGACCATGACGACCATGCCTCATTTTCTCGTTATCTTTTCCGCATCCGCTCCCGTTCCTCATCCTCCTGCATCCGCCGGTTCAGCTTCTCCGCAGCCTTGTCGAAGAAATAGGTGCGGCTCTCGTTCTTCCGCCGCTTGATGTCCGCATAGGTGTTGTAGCATTGGCTTTCCTTTATTTCCATGCCGAACACCTTGCAGAAACCTTCCAGCAGTTCCTTGATGCCCGGTTCACCCGCGTTTACCAGTTTCATGGAATCCAGCCCGTAAATCAGCTCCACCAGTTCCGCCATGCTTCCCGTCCAGCGCATGGAAGGAATGATATCTATATTCATATTTTTCTTTTCGTAGTTAGGATGGACGGAGAATAGTGGCGGCACCCGTATTTGGCTTGTGGCAAGGTACTTCAGCATTTTACGAACAAAGGAAAGGGCTTTACGGACATACATACTGCGGCATGTGTTCACATCTTTAAGGGCATCGTGATATTGCAGTTCCGTTTCTGCATAGTTCAATGCCGGAATGGGATAGCAGGAACTTACCGTTCCAATGCAGAGTAACACGAATTTCTCAAATGTTACTACAAAGGTAGCCTTTCCCATGTATTTCCTCTCATCTTTTCATGGTTTTCTATTCAATCCCGTATGCTTTCATCTTACAGTACAATGTACTACGCCAAATCCCGAGCATTTCCACCGCCTGCTTGCGATTGCCTTTCGTCTGTTCCAACACACGGATGATTTGTTTCTTTTCTATCTTGCCCAATGCTGGCGAAGCATCATTAGCCAACGGACTTTCTTCCAATTCAACACCTTCTCCAATTCTCTTCTGTTTTCTCCAGCAAACTCCAATGCATATTCCAAACGGTCAAACTTAGTAACACATCCTGAAAACAATATGGAAATAAACATAATAAAAACCAGATTGTATTTTTTATTTATTGCATTCATTTTTTTCTCTTTTACAAACGATAAACTTCTCTTTTAATACTGTTTCTCTTTTCTAAGTCCTTTCCTTATTATACCTGAAACACTCAGTACCGGAAGGTAGATGAAAATACCGATTACCGACATCACCAATCCGCCTATTGTTCCTGCAGCCAGAGGGAACCAGAACGGTGTCTTGTCGCCTATCATAAACGGTATGAATCCAAGGATGGTAGACATGACGGTAAGGAAGATGGGAATAATCTTCACATTCCATGCCTTTGTATAGGCTCTCAACGG
>ULXH01010696.1_pt1 | contig 11163 bp, 12 predicted proteins | sample 1961101 | NCBI WGS metagenome assembly ULXH01 (sample SAMEA4835833, study PRJEB28245) | human gut metagenome | biome: gut microbiome; material: fecal sample | place: Denmark | collected 2008 | reverse complement strand
GGGTCGCAGCATAGACGATAGTGATTCTAATGTAGATAGACGTAATGAATTCGGTCATTGGGAGATAGATACCGTTATAGGAAGTAAACGCAAGAGTGACAACGTGGTGTTGACTCTTGTGGAACGTATAACACGCAAGTATATCGCACTGAAGATAACCGGGAAAATATCCTTTGCTGTTAAAGAAGGTATTGCTTACCTAAAGGAATACTATGGTACTAAATTCAGCCAGGTGTTTAAGACAATTAGTAGCGATAATTGAAGTGAGTTCGCAGAACTCTCGCAAATAGAGAATGACACTTCTACATCCTTTTCTTACCTATTCCCATACATTTTCTCATAATAATTCTGATACTCGCCATTAATGATATCTTTCCACCACTTTTGGTTTTCCAAATACCATTTAATGGTTTTCTTAATGCTATCAGCGAACTTCGTCTCTGGCAACCAGTCCAGCTCATCATGAATCTTCGTCGGATCGATTGCATAGCGCATATCATGGCCTTTACGGTCAGTTACGTGTGTAATCAAGCTCTCCGGCTTACCTAATTCTTTACAAATCAGCTTGACGATATCAATATTGCGCATCTCGTTATGACCGCCGATATTATATACCTCGCCTACTCTGCCCTTATGGATAATCAAATCAATCGCCTTGCAATGATCCTCAACATACAGCCAATCGCGTACATTTAGTCCTTCACCATACACAGGTAATGGTTTATCTGCCAAAGCATTCACTAGCATCAGCGGTATCAGCTTTTCCGGAAACTGATAAGGACCATAGTTATTGCTGCAGCGCGAAGTTGATACCGGCAAGCCATATGTTCTGTGATAAGCCATGACAAGCAAATCTGCGCTTGCCTTGGAGCTGCTGTAAGGCGAGCTCGGCCGAATTAAGGCTTTTTCGTTAAATGGCTCAGCATCTGCAGAGAGCGTTAAATCTCCATACACCTAATCCGTAGATATCTGATGGTAACGCCTGATGCCGTATTCACGGCAAGCATCCATCAAGGTTGCTGCACCAATAATGTTCGTCTGCAAAAAAATACCGGGATTTTCAATGCTGCGGTCTACATGAGATTCGGCAGCGAAATTAACTACTATGTCTGGATGCTCTTCTTCAAAAAGCTTGTCTACCGCTGCTCTATCGCAGATATCTGCCTGCACAAAGCGAAAGTTAGGTTTATCCATTATAGGTGCTAAGGTAGACAAGTTGCCTGCATAGGTCAGCTTATCCAGACAAATAATGCGATAATCCGGATGCTCTGCCAGCATATGAAATATGAAGTTGCTTCCGATAAATCCGGCACCGCCGGTTACGATAATGTTAATAAGAATGACCTCCAATGGAATTTTTAGATGTACCTTATGTCACTTTAAGCTTTAAATCAAAGGCATAATACATTTAGATGATCATAAAATTATATTATTTACTTAATCGATAATAAGTTACCCTCGTACAAGTAACAATTGTAACACTCCATGCAGTTTAACCTCCAAAGAATCTGCAGGTAAAAACACACAGTCTCCTTTAAAGATATTTAATACTTCGCCTTCACCAAATGACATTATTCCACAGCCATTCATGCAAAGCAACACCTGAAAGGAATCACCATTACTTGTCAATGTTGCCATTTCACGACAGCGCTCCGTATTTATCAGCACTCGCTCTACCTGATAGTATTTACAGCGGCACAGCATTTCCGACGCAAAGCCTCTCCTATACTTCAGCACACGCATTGGCTGCTTTGGCTGTGCACTTCCATGCGTATCAACAACAGCTAAAGCTTTTTCTATGTGCAGCTCGCGCTTCCTGCCATTTTTATCAACACGGTTATAATCAAACAATCGATACGTTAAATTAGAGCTTTCCTGAATCTCAGCTATCAGTGCTCCAGCACCAATCGCATGAACGGTGCCAGGTTTTATAAAGAAAACATCATCGCGATGTACCGGTATCTTTTGCAAATATTTTTCTACTGTACCATCCTGCAAGCTTTTTGCCAAAACATTTTTTTCTATATCATGGCTGAAGCCATATACAAGCTGCGCATTGCGACTAGCATCAAGCACATACCACATTTCAGTCTTGCCACGCTGTCCGTTTTCATGCTTAAAAGCATATTCATCATCAGGATGAACCTGAACAGATAAATCCTTTTTAGCATCAATAAACTTGATTAAAATAGGCAGTTCACCTAAATCTGCATAATGCTTGCCTAAAAGCTCTGGTTTACGACGCAAAACCTCTGCTAATGACAAGCCTTTAAATTCACCACTAGCCACCATACTCATACCATCATGATGCGTAGAGCACTCCCACGTTTCTGCTAATGGCTGCATAGGAACGTCCTTGGAGAAGTCATCATTCAATCGTCTGCCACCCCATAGGTAATCCTTGCCTATAGGCCTGAGCAGAAACGGCTTATTATTCAAGCTCATATTTTTGCTTGTCATTTACGCTTATCTCCTTACCAAGCTGAACCTCGATAATTTTCAGTTCTGTGTCTGCCATAATAGTATGTCTGCAGCCTGCTGCTATGGTAATCACATCTCCGGCGTGAACCTCCTGCTTCATGCCGTCTACAATAGTATGTCCACTGCCTTGGATAACAGTCCACACCTCATCGCGATGCTCATGGCTATGGTAGTTCATTTTACTACCAGCCTTCAGCGTTATACGAATGGTCAGGCTTTCTTTTTCCATGTCTATAACCTGATAGCTACCCCAGGACTTTTCGGCATACATTACTGGCTGAATAATATTATCTACAAACGGCTTAATATAGCTTGACTGTCCTTTGTCCGATACCAAAATACCATCAGGACCAGCTGCAACAACAACATTCTGCAAGCCCATGCAGAGAATAGGTATGTCTAACTCGTTTATAACATGTACATTATCACATTTTTCATTTAAAATACCTTTACCAATAATCTGCTCATCCATGGCTTCTGTCAGCGTATTCCAGGTACCAAGGTCTTTCCATTGTCCTACATAACGCATAACAGTAATCTTTGGCTCCTTTTCAACAACAGCATAGTCAAAGCTTATCTTAGTCAATGCATCATATTTATTGTAAAGGTCATAATAATCCTCAAAGTCAATCAGCTCATGTGCCTTAGCTAACAGATATTGAAGCTTAAAGGCAAAGACACCACCATTCCATAAGGCTCCCTGCTTGATGTACTCTTCTGCAGTTTTGGCATCTGGCTTTTCCTTGAACATGCTTACAGTACTTATTGCTTCCTTACCTTCAGGAATTATATAACCATATTTTTCACTTGGATAGGTCGGTTCAATTCCCATCAACACCAGATTATTTTCCGGTTGCTGTGCCAACGTTGCCAGCTTTTCAAAGGCAGCAAAATAGCTATCATCTACATATGGATCAATAGGAGAAACCACTACAGCTTCATTAGCAGGCACATGCAGCACATCATGCAAATAGCACGCTGCCAACGCAATAGCAGGAAAGGTATCACGACGACAAGGTTCAACAGAGATACTTACGTTGTCTGCAAGTTGATTGCAAATTGACGATACCTGGCTTTTAGAGGTTGCAATCGTAATCTTTGCTTCACTATCAACACTTTTAATCTGTTCATAAACACGTTGCAGCATAGAATTATGCGAACCATCAGCATTCTTGAAAATCTTAATAAACTGCTTAGAACGGATATCATTCGACAGCGGCCACAGTCTCTTGCCACTGCCACCAGATAATAATACTATGTTCATAATCTGCTTCTCCTTATCTATAGAAAAGGCCGCGTTCCTGTCGGACACGCGGTCTTAAATTTTTAGCGTTCCGCACGCATTTCATTGGTCAAGAAGTCATGATATGCTAAACGAATACCATCTTCCAGCTCAGTTTTATATTTCCAGCCCAGCTTTTCTGCCTTGCTTACATCTAAAAGCTTGCGCGGTGTGCCATTGGGCTTACTGGTATCCCAACGAATTTCTCCTGTATAACCAATAACCTTGGCAACAAGTTCTGTAAGCTCCTTTATAGTAAGCTCCTTTCCAGTACCAGCATTGACGGTTTCGTCGCCACTGTAGTTGTTCATCAAGAACACGCACAGGTTAGCCAAGTCATCAACGTAGAGGAACTCGCGCAGCGGCGAACCATCACCCCAGCATGTTACGAACGGCAACCCCTGCTCCTTTGCTTCATGGAAACGACGAATCAACGCAGGCAGTACATGACTATGTGTCGGATGATAATTATCGTTCGGCCCATAAAGGTTTGTCGGCATAAGAGAGATATAGTCTGTTCCATACTGCTTATTCAAAAACTCGCAGTATTTCAAGCCGCTGATTTTTGCCAATGCATAGGCTTCGTTGGTCTTTTCCAGTTCACTAGTCAGCAGACAGCTTTCTTTCATTGGCTGCGGTGCCATACGTGGATAAATGCAGGAAGAACCTAAAAACTCCAGCTTTTTGCAGCCATTCTTCCAGGCACTGTGAATTACATTCATTTCCAGAATCATATTGTCATACATGAAATCTGCCAATGCTTCGCTATTTGCAACAATACCGCCAACCTTTGCTGCAGCCAGAAAAACGTATTCCGGCTTTTCTTCAGCAAAAAACTTTTCTACTGCATCCTGTCTGCACAGGTCAAGCTCCTTATGAGTACGGGTAATAATATTTGTATAACCCTGACGCTCCAGTTCGCGTACAATAGCCGAGCCAACCATTCCACGATGGCCTGCAACATAGATTTTGGCATTTTTTTCCATCATTATGAAATACTTCCCTTCTAAACTTACTGAACCTTTTTTAATGCAGCTTCACGTTTTGCCAGCTCATAATCATGCTTGGTCATAATGGCAATCAGCTCTTCATAAGAGGTTTTTTGCGGATCCCAACCAAGCACAGTTTTTGCTTTCGTCGGATTGCCCCACAAGTTCTCTACATCTGTAGGACGGAACCACTGCGGATTTACGCAGACAAGCATTTTACCAGTTTGGGCATCATAGCCTTTTTCATCAATGCCCTTGCCTTCCCAACGGATTTCAATGCCAACCTGTTTAAAGGCCTTTTCTGTAAAGTCACGTACAGTGTGCTGTTCACCGGTTGCAATGACAAAATCTTCAGGTGTATCATGCTGTAAAATCATCCACATACACTCTACATAATCCTTTGCATAACCCCAGTCACGAAGGGAGTCCATGTTACCCAATTCCAAATGATCCTGCAGGCCACAGGCAATGCGTCCTACTGCCAGCGTAATTTTGCGTGTTACAAAGTTTTCGCCACGGCGTTCAGATTCATGGTTGAAAAGAATGCCATTGACAGCAAACATGCCATAAGCTTCGCGATATTCCTTGGTAATCCAAAAGCCATATTGCTTTGCAACAGCATATGGGCTGTAGGGATGGAAGGGAGTTGTTTCGCTCTGCGGCACTTCTTCAACCTTGCCATAAAGCTCACTAGTAGATGCCTGATAGATACGGCAGGTCTTTGTCATACCCAAAATGCGCACTGCTTCTAAAATACGCAGTACGCCAAGTGCATCAACATCTCCGGAGTATTCCGGCACGTCAAAGGAAACCTGTACATGGCTTTGCGCTGCAAGGTTATAAATTTCGTCAGGCTTCACAATGCTGATGATGCGAATGAGAGAAGAAGAATCGCTCAAATCGCCATCATGTAAGGTAATAGCGTTTTTTGCCAGCAGATGATCAATGCGGGCAGTGTTGCTGATAGACGCACGGCGAGTAATGCCGTGTACCTCATATCCTTTTTCTAATAAAAATTCGGCTAAGTAAGAGCCGTCCTGACCGGTGATACCGGTGATAAGTGCTGTTTTAGACATTGTAAAACCTACTTTCATTAGTTTTTATTGCTTTCTGTATTTCATCAACCAATAAATATACTGTGCTGCATGGATTCATTTCAGATGCTTTTTTAACATGCTTTTTGAATTCATTGTGTCTTTTTCTAGCTGTGTCTATAGCTTTTTCTTCGTTCCCACTTTTTTTAATAAATTATATATGTCTGTATCGGCCTTTTTATACTCTTTTCCAGTATTTTTCTTGAAAATCTTTGCAAACTGTTTCCAACATTGTTCGGATGTATCATAATGAGTCATATTCTGAAAATATGCTTCAAACCATACTTCTAGGCAACAATTAGACCAAGCAGCATTTATACCTTGTTTATTTGCATCATTAATAATATTATCAAAATCTTTTACTTCATCTCTATCAAACATAATCCAAAGTTTCGCATATTGTGGATTTGATGCAGCCTTTTCCTTACATACTTTTATTAAATCTTGAGTTCGTTGATCCTCGATAACTTTAATCACAAGTCTTCCTTGCAAACTTTTAGGTAATGTGTTTTTTAACCCGTTTATATAATTTCCTTCTGTTTCCTTAGTATCTGTTACAATTAAATAATGTCCTAAGTCCCCAATCCTTTTTAACCTATTCATTCTTTGAGTTCTATTTCCACAATGATCTTTTTTAGCCATGCTTCTTTCCCTCCATATGCATTAATGCTTTTAACGAAGGTATTGCTCCATATTGCCCAAGCATATAATTCTCTACAAAATTGTTTTCAGATTCCACTCCTTCAAAATCTGCTAAAGAATATAAGGTGGAAATCCCATCATTGTCTTTATCTGTAAACCATATTTCATCTTTACGTAAAATGTTATTTTTTAATTGCCATAAGTCATGAGATGTAAATATTATTTGTGCATGATTAATATTAACTTCGGGATTCAAAAAGGTAATTAATATATTTCTTACCAATAATGGATGTAATCTTGAGTTCAGCTCATCTACTAATAAGACGCTTCCTCTTTCAATACAATCTTGAATAAATTGATATAAAGCAAACATCTTCAAAGTACCGTCAGACTCCTGACTTAAAGGTAACAAAACAGTACCTCCATCAAGGTTTTTATGTTTGGTTTTTATATTGAGAATTTGTTTTCCGTCATCATCTGATTTTAAAACTTCAACATCAAAACCGATTATTGACGAATCAAAAGCTGCGAGATAGTTCACCACTTGATTTTGAACATCTAAACTATCTGCAAATCCAGCTGTTGCCTGATGAGATAGACCTTCATTCTCTCTAGGATTACCAAAATTTGTTATTCTATTTTTCATAAACCAATCAATAACTATTTTGAATCTATTGATTTTAAGAAATGAGCCTAAGGATAATATTAGCGTTTCCTTTTCCAAAGATATCTTGATATTTTCTCGACGCTTTTCAGGTATACCAGATAAATCTAATTCATTTTTTCCCCTATAAAAAATACTGTTATACTCTTTATCGCTTGCAGCCTTGTAATTAAGCCACTCTTCTGTCACACCATTTTGACTGACAGAAAAACCATAATTATATATTGTACAACCTCTGCCAGTCTCACGAGAAAAGAACACTTCAAATAGAGATTCAGCATCCTTACTCTTATTATCGAATAAAAATGGTGTTAACCTATTTATACCTCGAACTTTGTCACGACTATAAACTACTGACGAAGTAACATACTCCATCATATAACGGAATGCTTTAATAACATTGGATTTTCCACTAGCATTCGCACCAAAAATACCAGCTGCTGTTAAAATACGCTCATCACCAACTTTAGCAATTCTATATTCGTTTTCTGTATCTTCAGTTGCTGAAAAGTCTAGCACAGTATCATCACGAAATGATTTGAAATTTTTAAAGCGAAATTGTATAAGCATAGTTACCCTCCATAAGTTTATAATCCATATCGCCACAAAGTAGTTTTTATGATATTCTAAATTGTATTATTGTACGTGATACTTATTATAGAACTTCTCATAATTATCCAATATATATTCTATGGCAAGAATCTTTTTATCCGATTTTTTCACTAAACAATACGTATATAGCGCCCCTATACAAATTAATACAGTAAGTATCGCTATGCATACTAGAGTAGAAGTAAACGCTTGATAATTGATAGAATCTTTTTTTATAATAGTGCTATCAAGTGCATATACAGATAAAACAATCGTTATGCCTTGCAAAACACTATTTAGAAATAACTTTCTAGCATTATTTTTAATAATTTCATGTTTTTTTAATACATTGAGTTCATCCCTACTTATATAATAACTTGTTATTTTTATCATAATATACAAAAAATCATTTGGACCATTATTAAATAAAAACTTTATTATTTTTTCACTTTATGTAGCCACTTTGCCAAACGAGTAAATTTTTTATGTTCATTGTTTCCATTTAAGTTACTGTCAATAATTTTACACAAATATCTTCACTTCCTACAATACATTTAATTTCCACCGATTATATCTGGTTTTCCTAGCTCATATTGAATATTTATATTATGCAAAAGCGAAATATAATCACCTATTCCCATACATCTTCTCATAATAATTCTGATACTCACCATTAATGATATCCTTCCACCACTTCTGATTCTCCAAATACCACTTAATGGTCTTTTTAATGCCATCAGCGAACTTCGTCTCCGGCAGCCAGCCCAACTCATTATGAATCTTCGTCGGATCGATTGCGTAACGCATATCGTGGCCTTTTCTGTCGGTTACGTGCGTAATCAAGCTCTCCGGCTTGCCTAATTCTTTACAAATCAGCTTTACGATATCAATATTGCGCATCTCATTATGACCGCCGATATTATACACCTCGCCTACTCTGCCCTTATGGATAATCAAGTCAATTGCCTTGCAATGATCCTCTACATACAACCAATCACGCACGTTCAAGCCTTCGCCATAGACAGGCAAAGGCTTATCCGCCAACGCATTGGCAATCATGAGCGGAATAAGCTTTTCAGGGAAATGATACGGACCATAGTTATTGCTACAACGGGAAATAGTTACGGGCAGGCCATAGGTTCTGTGATAAGCCATAACGAGCAAATCCGCGCCAGCCTTTGAACTGCTATACGGCGAGCTGGTATGTATCGGCGTTTCTTCCGTAAAGAACAGGTCGGGTCTGTCAAGCGGTAAATCGCCATAAACCTCATCTGTAGATACCTGATGATAGCGGGTCATACCATACTTACGGCAGGCATCCATCAAGGTTTCCGTGCCCATAATGTTCGTCTGCAAGAAGATGCCGGGATTTTCAATAGAGCGGTCAACGTGCGACTCCGCAGCAAAGTTTACCACAATATCAGGCTTCTCTTCTTCGAAAAGCTTATTCACCGCTACTCTGTCGCAGATATCCGCTTTCACAAAACGGAAGCTTTTGTTCTCCATGACAGGCGCAAGTGTGGACAGATTTCCTGCATAGGTCAGCTTGTCCAGGCAGATGATGCGGTAGTCTGGATATTTCGCCAGCATATGAAAAATAAAGTTGCTGCCAATGAAGCCAGCACCACCAGTTACGATAATGTTCATGATTTATTCCTCAATTTCTTTTAAATATCTTCTCAAAGCATCTTTCCAGTCAGGTAGTGGCTCAAACCCTTTCTCTATCAGCTTGCTTTTGTCCAATCTGCTGTTGAACGGCCTCTTTGCCTTGCTCAAGCCATACTCTTCAGTTGTCACAGGCACAACCTTCGTTGCATAGCCTGCCTGCTTGAAAATCTCACAGGCAAAATCATACCAGGAAATATAGCTACCCTCATTTGTCGCATGGTAATAGCCGTATTTTTCTGTTTCAATCATATCAACTAAGAGCTTTGCTAGGTCAAACGTATAGGTCGGTGTGCCAATCTGGTCGTTCACCACACGCAAAGTATCGAACTTCTTGCCTACGTTCAGCATCGTCTTGATAAAGTTGTTACCATTTTTGCCAAACACCCAGGCAATGCGCACGATGAAGTATTTCTCCAAAGCCTTTGCTACAGCCAATTCTCCCTGCAGCTTACTCTCTCCGTAGACATTTAATGGCGCATATTCATTGCAGTCGGGCTGCCATGGCTCTGTGCCCTGTCCATTGAAGACATAGTCTGTGCTGATGTACATCATTTTACAGTCAAGCTTTTTGCAGGCCTCAGTAATGTTTTTTGTACCATCTACGTTGATAGCAAAAACCTTCGCCTTATTTTCCTCTTCCTCCGCAGCATCCACTGCAGTCCAGGCTGCACAGTGAATCACTGCCGCTGGTTTGATTTCAGCAATTACCTTGCTCACCGCCTGCGCATCAGTAATATCCAACTGCACATATTGATAGGGCAGAGTAATTTTTTCCTTTATCTGGATATCGCTGCCAATAGCTTCATGACCACGCTTCCCTAATTCGTTCATCACGTCATAGCCAAGCTGTCCACGTACACCTGTAACAAAAACCTTCATTTTACTCTCCTTGTTTTTAATTTAATAATTTCAGAACATTTATTTTGAATTAGCTATTTTTATATTAGTTATTGTTCCTCAAATTCTCTATATCGTCTATTATTCGCTTGGCTTTTTTACAATCTAATAAAGCCATCTTATAACCTATACTTTGCTCTCCATTATAATCAGCTTGATGCCTATCTTTTTTTAAAAGTGTTAGTGAATTACCTATCGAACTACATTTACTGCAAAATTCTTTACTTCCTTTATTTACATCAATAAATTTATTGCAAATCTCTTCATGTAATCCTTTGCCTCTGCTATAAAGATTTTCAAATTCTTTTCTGCTACTATAAAAAAGCTTAGCTTTATGAAATGCTGCATAATAAGCTCTACTAATCGCTATTCTATATTTTGTTTCATTTTTGATATTATCACTTTTATCATCTAATATATTAAATGCTAAATTCAAAAAATCATTCCAATCATACAAAATAAACAACTCCTATGACTAAGCTACCATATCTATCAATAAGACTCGATTTATTTCAACAGTAGACTTAGTAAACCAACCATCTTTTATTTTATCAAAAACATCTAAACTTTCATCTATATTTTCATTAGCAGGTATTGTAACCAACAGTTTCGGTATACCATCATCATCAAAAATCGTTAAATTTGGTTTTTCTATTATATATTTTTGTATAAGTGAAGCAAGACTAATAAGTGCTGTTTTTAAAGAAATAAAATCATTATTATCAATAAAAGATCTTATAGTCCCTGCTTTTCTCGAATCTATAGAATATTCTTTACGTACTATATCATACACATCAACTCTATTAGGCAAAGAACAGGATGATATCGAAAAGTAATTAGTATCATTTTCTATTA
>ULXH01012034.1_pt1 | contig 11180 bp, 10 predicted proteins | sample 1961101 | NCBI WGS metagenome assembly ULXH01 (sample SAMEA4835833, study PRJEB28245) | human gut metagenome | biome: gut microbiome; material: fecal sample | place: Denmark | collected 2008 | reverse complement strand
AAAATGGCTGCCGAAACTTATCATAAGCCTCGGCAGCCATTTTATTTTATCTTATGAATTGATTACTTGGCAATAACAAGATAGTAATTCTTCTTACCGCGCTGAACCAACAAATACTTACCGTCGAGCAAGTCGGCAGAAGTGATTTCTTGGTCGAATGCAGCCAGTTTCTCCTTGTTCAGCGATACACCACCACCCTGAACCAACTTACGCATTTCACCTTTCGATGCAAATACGGCAGCCTTTTCGGCAAACAAATCTACAGCCTTGATACCAGCTTCGATGTCAGCCTTGGCGACTTCGAACTGAGGAACGCCTTCGAATACAGAAAGCAATGTATCCTCATCAAGCTTCTTCAACGCTTCTGAAGTAGCGTTACCAAACAAGATACCCGAAGCCTCTACAGCGGCGTTATAATCTTCTTCAGAGTGAACCATGATAGTTACCTCCTTAGCCAGACGTTTCTGCAATGCACGCATGTGAGGAGCCTGTTCGTGCTCTTCAATCAACGCATCGATTTCTTCTTTAGGAAGAGAAGTAAAGATCTTGATATAACGTTTTGCATCCTCATCGCTTACGTTCAACCAGAACTGATAGAACTTATACGGAGAAGTATATCGTGGGTCGAGCCAAATGTTTCCTGATTCTGTTTTACCGAACTTACCGCCATCGGCCTTAGTGATAAGCGGACAAGTGAGCGCATATACTTCGCCACCGTTGGTACGACGTATCAGTTCGGCACCGGTAGTAATGTTTCCCCATTGGTCCGAACCGCCCATTTGCAATTTACAGTTCTTAGTTTCATACAGATGCAGGAAGTCATATCCTTGTAACAGCTGATAGGTAAACTCTGTGAATGAAAGACCGTCGCGGGCTTCTCCATTCAGACGCTTCTGTACTGAATCTTTCGCCATCATATAGTTTACAGTGATGTGCTTACCCACTGTACGGGCGAAATCGAGGAATGTGAAGTCTTTCATCCAATCGTAGTTGTTCACCAGTTCTGCACGGTTAGGGGCGTCCGACTCGAAGTCGAGGAATTTGCCCAACTGTTTTTTGATACATTCCTGATTATGGCGTAAGGTCTCTTCGTCGAGCAAGTTACGTTCTGCCGACTTACCAGAGGGGTCGCCAATCATACCTGTAGCACCGCCCACCAAAGCCAATGGCTTATGGCCGCAACGCTGGAAGTGACGAAGCATCATGATACCACACAAATGGCCGATATGCAATGAATCGGCTGTAGGGTCAATACCCACATAAGCAGTTACCATTTCTTTTTCCAGCAGTTCTTCTGTGCCCGGCATCATGGTGTGCACCATTCCGCGCCATCTTAATTCTTCTACAAAATTCATCGAATGAAATTCTTAGTTTGACATATATATTAATTGGTTATCCGGCAAAAGTACGACACTTTATCTGAATAACCAATTTTTTATCCGTTCTAATCAGCTAATTATCCGAAACAAACTCCTAAGCGGCGTCCTTGTACTACCAAATCGTGATCTTCGGTTACCAGCTTCAGTTTGCCTGCCACTTCGTTCAAGGGTACAGAAGATATTTCTGATCCTTTAAGCGCTACCATGCGTCCGAACTGTCCGTTAGCTATCAGCTCTGTGGCATGACCGCCCATGCGAGTAGCCAGGTTACGGTCGAATGCCGTAGGCGAGCCTCCGCGCTGAATGTATCCCAGTACGGTTTCACGGGTCTCGAATCCGGTTTCGTATTCTATCTCTTCGGCTATATATTGCGCAGCTTTCTTTCCGTCTACGGTAGGTATTCCTTCTGCCACTACCACAATAGAGTAAGGCTTGCCCTTCTTCAGTCTGCCTATGATGGCGTCGCCTATGCGGTGAATATCGAACGGTATTTCGGGTAGCAAAATAATGTCGCCTCCTCCTGCCATGCCAGAGTAAAGAGCTATCCATCCGGCTTTATGTCCCATCACCTCTATCACCATTACGCGCTGATGTGCGCTGGCGGTAGAATGCAAACGGTCTATGGCATCGGTAGCGATAGACACGGCCGAATCGAAGCCGAACGAAACGTCGGTTCCCCACACGTCGTTATCAATGGTTTTAGGAATAGAAATTACATTCACACCCGCATCGGCCAGCTTGGCAGCCGTTTTCTGTGTTCCGTTACCTCCTATACACACTATGCAGTCAAGCTGATGTTTCTTTATTGTATTAAGCAAGATAGCGGGTTTATCTTCCGACATTGAAGAGGTGCCTTTACGCTTGAAAGGTTTCTCGCGCGACGTACCCAGTATGGTACCTCCCATGTTAAGCAATCCCGACAGTGAATTATCCGTAAGCTGGATAATATCGTCGTCCAGAAGTCCGCGGAATCCGCTATGGATACCAAACACTTCCATGCCGTAATGGTTTATAGCTGTTTTACAAACCCCTCTGATTGTTGCGTTTATTCCGGGGCAATCTCCTCCAGATGTTAAAATACCGATTCTCATAGCTGTTCATTATTTCTCTTACTGATTGGTAAAGGTATAAGAAAAAACAATAGATTTGTTATTTCCCGCATGAAAATAATCTGATAAACGAGAAAATCATCTACCTTTGTGACATTAAGAATTAATAGGTTAAGAAGAAATGGTTTCAACTAAGCTAGTCGGAAAGTTCTTCGCTCCACGGCGTAAAAAGATTGAATTATACAATACGCATGCCGAAGCCTTACAAGAGCAGGTTTTCCGAAAACTGATTAAGAATGCAGCCCACACAGAATGGGGAACAAAATATGATTATGCGCACATACAGTCGTACTCCGATTTTCAGCGTGTGCCCATCCAGACTTACGAAGACATTAAGGGCGATGTAGACCGTATGCGTCACGGCGAAAAGGATATACTATGGCCAGGACAGGTAAAGTGGTACGCCAAGTCATCGGGCACAACAAACGATAAGAGTAAGTTTATTCCGGTTAGTCCCGACGGACTGAAAAACATACATTACATGGGTGGAAAAGATGCCGTATCGTTATACCTTGGTATCAACCCCGACAGTAAGTTCTTCTCTGGTAAAGGCTTGATTTTAGGCGGAAGCCACAGCCCCAACTACAACTTGAAAGATAGCTTGGTAGGCGATTTGTCTGCCATCCTGATACAGAACATCAATCCGCTGGTAAACCTTATCCGTGTGCCCAGCAAAGAAATAGCCTTGCTCAGCGAGTTCGAAGAAAAGGTAGAGCGCATAGCCGATACCACCATTCATCAGAACGTAACCAATCTGTCGGGTGTTCCGTCGTGGATGCTGGCAGTTATCAAGCGCATACTCGAAAAGACGGGAGCCAAACATCTTAATGAAGTATGGCCAAATCTTGAAGTATTCTTCCACGGAGGCGTATGCTTCACCCCCTATCGTGAGCAATATAAGCAAATCATCACCAGCGATAAGATGCACTATATGGAGACATATAACGCCAGCGAAGGTTTCTTCGGATTACAGAACGACCTTACAGACCCTGCAATGCTGTTGATGATAGACTACGATGTGTTCTACGAATTCATCCCTCTTGAAGAGATAGACAATCCGCATCCTAACATCGTTCCGCTTACCGGAGTAGAGGTAGGAAAGAACTACGCCATCGTTATCAGCACCTCGTGCGGATTGTGGCGATATATACTGGGCGACACCGTGAAGTTCACTCAGAAAGACCCGTATAAGTTCATCATCTCAGGGCGTACCAAGCATTTCATCAATGCCTTTGGCGAAGAGCTGATGGTAGACAATGCCGAAAAGGGTCTGGCTCGTGCTTGCGCAGCTACCGGAGCACAAGTACTTGAGTACTCTGCCGCACCGGTATTTATGGACGCTAACGCCAAGTGCCGCCATCAGTGGCTCATAGAGTTCAGCACTATGCCCGATTCTGTAGAACATTTCCGCCATGTGCTCGATACCTCTCTGCAGGAAATCAACTCCGACTATGAAGCCAAGCGTCATAAAGACATTACACTGCAAGAACTGGAGCTGATAGTGGCTCGTCCTAATCTGTTTCACGACTGGCTGAAAGAGAAAGGTAAGTTGGGCGGACAGCATAAAGTGCCTCGCTTAAGCAACAACCGCGATTATATAGAAGAAATGTTGAAACTAAACAAGTGATATGAATAACAGACGGAACATGAAACCACTGCCAAGATGGATAGCATTGGTGTCGGTCATCATTGCGATGTATGCGTGTGCCAGCATGGGAACCCCCGATGGAGGTCCCGAGGATTACGATCCGCCTAAGTTCGTTCGTTCTACTCCGGAGCCTAATGCCATCAACTATAACAAGAAGAAGGTAACCATAGAGTTCGATGAGTTCATCAAGCTTGAGAAGGCGTCAGAGAAGGTCATCATATCTCCTCCTCAAGCCGAAGCTCCCGAGGTGAGAGCCAGCGGTAAGAGGGTGATAGTTCAGTTTCAGGATTCCATAAAGCAGGATATTACTTACACCATCGACTTTGGAGATGCCATAGTAGATAACAACGCCAATAATCCGTTGGGACAATTCGCGTTCGCTTTCTCTACGGGCAATACCGTCGATACCATGGCTGTATCGGGTACTGTGCTTAACGCCGAGAACTTAGAGCCTATAAAGGGCATTCAGGTGGGACTGCATAAAAACCTTAACGACTCCGCTTTCGTGAAACTGCCGTTCGACCGTATCTCGCGTACCGACAGTCGCGGACGCTTCACCATCCGCGGTGTGGCTCCAGGCAAGTACCGCATCTATGCGCTGATGGACGGTAACCAGAACTATTTCTTCGACTCAAAGACCGAACAGGTAGCGTGGAGCGACTCGCTCATAGTGCCTAGCATGGAGCCTGCCGTACGCCAGGACACCGTATGGAATGCGCTCGACACTGCCAAGATAGATACCATCAAGACGGTAAACTATACCCGTTTCCTTCCCGATAACATCATGCTACGTGCATTTAAGGAAGAAAACGATTTTCAGTATCTGCAAAAGTCAGAGCGTCCTAAAACCAATCAGTTCTCTATCTATTTCAGCGCGAAGAACAAGGAGCTGCCCGCTGTAAAGGGTCTCGATTTCGATGAAAAACAACTTCTTGTAGAGCCTAATACCCGTAAGGATAGCTTGCTGTACTGGATAACCGATACCGTGCTGTGCGAACGCGATACGCTTACCTTGCAGCTCAATTACTGGGCTACCGATACGCTGAAACAGTTGGTGCCTAAAACCGATACCCTACGCTTGGTAAACAAGATACCGCGCGAACGCCGATTGGCTATGCGAGAAGAAGAGATGAAGAAGAAAGAGAAAGAGCGTAAGAAGAGAGCGCGTAAAGGTGACACGCTTTCAGTAGAAACCAAGTTCTTGGGCATCAACGTTGATGCTCCGTCTTCGCTCGACCTTAACCGTAACATTACCGTCAGCTTTGACGAGCCGATAACCTCTATCGACACGGCTGCCATACACATGACCCATAAGGTAGACACCGTATGGCAAGACATCCCGTTCTTGTTCGTTGCCGACAGCATCGCTCCACGCCGTTACGAGATATTGGCAGACTGGAAACCTGGAGATGAATATCGCCTTAACATCGACTCCTTGGCGTTCAAGGGCGTATACGGGCTACATACCGACAAGGTGGAAAAGAGCCTCAAGGTTAAGACACTCGAAGACTACGGTACACTCTACCTTAACATTACGGGTGCAGGTCCGCACGCCATCGTACAGTTGCTTAACAGCAGCGATGCGGTGATACGCCAACAGCCCGTAACCGATAAAGGCACTTGCGACTTCTACTTCCTGCAGCCCAGCACCAAGTACTACATCCGCCTGTTTAACGACAGTAACAACAACGGAAAGTGGGACACCGGCAATTACGAACAGAAGCTACAAGCCGAAGAGGTTTACTACTTCCCCAAGGTATGGGAGATGAAAGCCAACTTCGAGTTCGAAGAAAACTGGGATATACACGCCAAACCGCTCGACCAGCAAAAACTGGATGAGATAAAGAAGCAGAAGCCCGAAGACGATAAGAAACGAAAAGAACGCGAAAGAGCTAAGGCACTCGACTTGGCCAATAAAAGATCTACACGATGATAAAGAAACTACTACTTTGCCTCTGCCTAATAGGGTGTAGCCTCATAGCCCGCGCCCAATGTGGCTCCGACAACGATGCCATAAAGCCCGGAGAAACTCTGCACTATGAGCTGAAGTTCAACTGGAAGTTCATCTGGATTAATGCCGGATGGGCTAAGATGACGGTGAAAGACACCACTTATAAAGGTCGTTCTTGCCTCAGCACACAGCTGCAGTCGTACACCAACCATCGCATCGACCGCTTCTTCAAGATGCGCGACACGCTGGTAAGTATCACCACGCAGCGCCTTGAGCCTCTCTACTTCCGTAAGGGAGCAGAAGAAGGAAAGCGTTATTCGGTAGACGAGGTACATTTCAAGTATTTCAATAACAAATGTATCGTCGATCAGGGTCGCAGCGTGAACTACTCCATCCCCGACCCCCATCACGACGAGTCGCCCGTATGCGTGTACGATATGCTTAGTATCCTGCTCCAAGCACGTTCTTACGACCCCAGCTCGTACACTCCGGGCATGAAGATTCTCTTCTCCATGGCTACCGGAACCAAGATAGAAAAAGAAACGCTTATCTATCGTGGCAAAAGAGACTGTAAGGTAGAAAACGGAAAGAAATACCGTTGCCTGGTATTCTCACTGGTAGAGTACGACGAAAAGAACAAAGAGAAAGAGGTCATCACGTTCTACGTAACCGACGACCGTAACCACCTGCCCGTCCGTCTCGACCTATATCTCAACTTCGGATCGGCAAAGGCCTTCCTCACCAAAGTTAAAGGCAACAAGCATCCGCTTACTTCTTTGATTGAAGAATAATAAAAACGCTTTCAGTGTACATACAAAATACGCCCTGCAGCTTTTCTACCACTGCAGGGCGTATTGTATTCCTTTATATTATTTTACTGCGGCAACTGAGCACCGTAGCCCGGTTCTGCGCCGAAGAACTTCATCGCCTTATCAAAGTTATAGCGGTTACCGAACATAGAAACACGAGTAGTCATAGTGCCCTGCTTGTTCAGTCCATGAGCCTCGCGATACAAGTTGGCAGCCGAGTTAGGATCATAACTACTTGTAGAAATTATTTCCAACGAAGCATAACCCTTAAGGTAAGCCGGGTCTATAGCCTCCTTAAACTTGCTCGATTCCGGCAACTCACGGTTGTTTTCGTATTGCTTCAACATCTCAACCTCGTCAAAACGCTTGCCAGGAACATACAGCCACTTGCCGCCACTGGTACCGGCTACCACCAAGTCGCCCTTATTCATAAAGAACAGATTATCGTATGCCGAGCAAACCTTGCGCTTATCCTGCGGCAGATTAGAATCGTCCCAACCACCGTCAAGAGCACCGAAGTTATTACATCCAAATATGTTGTTATGCACAGTATGATCGCATCCGTTGCGGAAACGATAACCATATCCCATGCTCTCCATCTCCTTAGTTGTAGGCCATGAGAACATCACCGTGTTATGATGGAAATCCACGTGCGACTTATGCGCGTTGTTCTGCTGATTCAATCCACCTGTAATCTCGCACGAAGCATAAAGATTAGAAACGAATACGTTGTTATAAATCTCCCAGAATCCACCCATATTAGTCATGATGATGCCGTTGAACGAAGCGTTCAGGAACATACAGTTGCGCACTATCAGTCGTCCTGCCACCTTACCGCCAAGCAGACGCACTGTCTTGTTGGGCGGGTTACCAACCGGCATTACACGACCAGTTTCACAACCCTCGGGGCAACCACAACGCGGGTCTGACGGATCGGCCCTACAATACTCAAGCATCATGCCAAGGTCGAAGAACACACCGTCAATCACTATAGTCTGATCAGGATTCTTCAGACACTCAATGAGCAGAGCCGCCCTTGCTATGGTACCAGCTTGTTCCTTTCCCGGCTGAATACGTGTAACATATTTCAGCGTATTACGCTCTGTAAAATCATTATTCCATCCACCCTCCAGGCTCACATACTTATCCTTTATCTCCAGCCATCCACGGTCCAGATTACCCAGATAATTACCTTCGGCTATACGTATCACGTCGCCGTCGTTAGCCATATTTATAGCCTTCTGCACATCGCGCAGCGGAGCATCCTTAGTGCCCTGACTACGAGCCGAGCCTCTTTCGGCACTTACATACAAAACATTGTTGAATTTCACATCACCGCTTTTTTGCGCTACAGCGCCAGCCACATTAGAGTTTTGTGATACCTTTTCTACCACAGCTTCCTTCAGTTTCCCTTTCAGATTGTTCAAAAACTGAGCACTACAATCTACTGTCGCAGCAAACACCAAAGCCGCAGACAGTAACACCTTAATAATGTTACGTGCTTTCATACTAATACATTTTAAGATAAATAAAAAAAATCTCTATACTGTAATCTCTATATTTCACAAATATATATTTTCTTTCGTAGAAATCAAAGCGTTATGAGAGGAAATTACATAAAAGAAAACAGCGGCGCAAGCGAAGGCTTCCCTACTCTTTGCCGCTGTCATGTTATCCATCAGCCCTACTTAGGCTGCTCTTCCTCTTTGTCGAGAGGCTTGTTAGGTTTCATTACCGGGCAAGTACCCTCTATCAGGTAAGACAGGCACCGGAAAATTCTGGAGATAATAGTCCACACTTTCTTCTTCATTACCCTTGCGATTCATCGTGAGCCACCTCTTGCGTTTCCACCACATCCTGTTTCTTCTTTCGCTCTATTACAGGCACACGCACATAATTCAGGTTCGAAAGCAAATCCACCATATCCTTTCCCGGACGGAACTTGAAACGCGCCTTGGTAATGTTGGCAGAGGTAAAGTCCTCCTCGGTCTTCGCCCCCTTGCTTCGCAGTCCCACCTGAAGGCTGCCCAAGTCGCCCAGTCGTACAATCTCTCCCGCACTCAATCCCTGTTTTATCACGGCTGGCAGAGCACATAGCACCGCCATGATATCGGCGTAAGTCACCGTACACATCTGCTGAATACGCTGCCCTATCTCTCTTACGTTCATCTCTCCCCTGGCCTGTGCCAAAGCATACAACAACTTCTCTTTACCATCAGGGTCCTTAAAGTCACGTTTTCTCACCAATGAATAAGCTACAGATTTTTCCATTACTTCTTGTTTTTTTAAGTTTAACACTACTCTTTGTACAAACACGTTCGATATCGATTTCGTATTACAAAGATACTATGCCGCCATCCGGTCACTCAGCGGCTTTGAAGCGATTCGATGCTATTAATGAAATATTTTTTCAGAATAATGTTTTTCTACAACTCACTAGCCACATCGAAGCATGGACACTGCTTAGTCCACTCATCGGGCGTTATCACGCCATCACCGTTACGGTCCGCACTAAGATCACGATGCCCCACCACCCTATTGATGGTAGGATACAGCTGGCGCAGCACTTTAACCAGAGCACGTAGCGATACCTTCTGTCGCTCAGTCCTGGTATCGGCAGCACGTCCGTTCTTATCCAGTCCCCCTTCATAACAGATACCCAAAGAGTGAGCGTTATACCCCCGCGCATGCACCCCCACCTTCTCGCTCGGTCTCATAGAGTTAATCTTCCCGTCGCGTTCTATATAATAATGATAGCCACAACCATTAAACCCCCGTTGCCTGTGCATACGGTCGAGAGCCAAAGGAGTGAGTCGCGAAGTTTCCTTGGTAGCCGAGCAATGAATCACAATCAAGTCTACCATCCTAGAGTTTTTTTCTTTTTCCATAATCGTTCAAAAGTTTATTGGTTACAATGCAAAGTTGCCCAAAAGATATTTGGCATTCAGCGGCTTTGAAGCGATTGGAGGAATGTGGTGGAAGTTTATTTTTAAGCGATGGACAATATCTTTCACAAAGATTATCTTTCAGAAAGATATATCAAAGAGCATGTGGTTTTACATAGAAATTACATGTAAACATCGGTGTTAAGATACTAGAGCCATAGTAAACCGCCTCTGACAAGGCTTTCTTAGTGACGAAAAACGGTAATTTTACCAGTTTTCACGTCAGGAAAGTAGAGGCTGGCAAGGCTCGTCTTCGTCATGGCACCGGAAAGGCGGTAATGTGGTTCATGCTGGGGTTATAGCTGTAGTATATGCGGCCCGTGCTTCCGTTTCGGTGCTTTGCCACACTCAGTATTCCCATGCCTTTGGTGCTGCACCATGGCATAATGAAGAAATTAAGTAATGCGTCAGCCCTGGTGTTGAAACCACCCCATCACACGAAACTTTGCACAACTATTCTTTGAGGCAAGGGGGGACGGTTGAATCGACACCCTTAGAGAAGAGTATTTCTCTGAATTGCTGCAATAAAGTTTTTTGTTGTTGATTAAGCATCAAAATCAATGTTGTCAAATATCCAAGCAAATAATTTCTGCAAGCCGCACAATATACCACAAAAAAACACTAATTTTGTGGCAAAATATAAAACTATGGGTGCAAACAGTTCTTACAAGGCGATGCACGATATTGTGGGGTATACGGTAGAGAAGTCGCACATCTGGTCATAGTACAGCATCTTGATGCGCGATTATTTGCCTCTGGTTTTAGAGGGAATGATTTCTATCAGCTCATATTCCTCCAATTCATGCAGCATACGCGCCACCGTGTATCGGGTAACCCCCATCTTCTTGCTCAAGGTCCGCAAGGAATAATACAGTTCGCCATGGTTCAGGTCTACATTGTCCGTTACAACGAACGTGGCCTTAAGCAACAGATAAGCATAAAGCTTGAAAAGATCTAAATCGTCGTGTTCCGCAAAAAGTAAGTTTAATAACCGGCGAGGCATCAGGATATATCCTTGATTACCCGCATTCTTAAATACGCTAATGTTCTTCATAGCATTAAAATTTTATATAAAACGTTGATAATTAGTTGATATTTAACAGCTTACACTATCAAATATCTGTTTTTGATATTTCTCGCCGATTTTTGTCAGACACAAAATGAGACACAAAGCGCGACACAAAACCAGACACAAAATCTGGTGTGTTTACCGAGTGCATAATTCTATAAATCAGCGATTTGATATTTTTCAGCATCAGAAAAATCGGACACAAAATCAGACACAAAGTAGGACACAGATTGAGCCCTATTAAATAAATTATATATATATAAATTATAA
>ULXH01067148.1_pt1 | contig 11235 bp, 14 predicted proteins | sample 1961101 | NCBI WGS metagenome assembly ULXH01 (sample SAMEA4835833, study PRJEB28245) | human gut metagenome | biome: gut microbiome; material: fecal sample | place: Denmark | collected 2008 | reverse complement strand
GTTCTAGTGGCCACTCAACTAGGTCATTCAGATACTAGGACAACCGACTTATATACTCACGTAAATAATAATGAACAACGTGAGGCGCTAGATTCATTATAGACACTCTTTTTTTGTGAAGTGTCTATTTTTTTGTTTCAATTACTTGATACCTGGACTGCTCCATATTGATAATGGTTTGAGTGGGATGGAAATTCTGCATAACGTTCCCCGAGGGATAATTCAAATTTCCCGTTACTATTTTCATACCATTCTGCAATAAAAAATTGAACCTTAGTTCTCGTATTATTTTTAGTCATTGGAGTCGCCTTTCTATATAGTTCATTATATAGCCTGGGACGTGGACGACTGCTCAAAGCAAGAAGAATGTTCTTCCACGGTGTCCACGTTTGAAGACAAAACTAGTATATCATTTTGTATTCTTTTGTCAACGTTTGTGGACGAACTGGACGAACGTTGGCTAAATTGTCTATATATGTGGACGATGGTATAATAAAAGTAACAAAAATTAAGGAATCAGCATGAGAACAAATAACGAGATAGTGTCAGCTATTAAGACGATACTAAGTGATAAGGGGATGTCACTAAGGGAATTGGGACGGCAATCTGGAATTTCAAGAAGTGCGCTTTCCAATTATTTCAATAATACACGTGAATTACCGCTAAAAAAAATAAACGACATTGCTGCCGTCTTGGGAACTACACCAGAGAATTTATTAGGGTTTCAAGTGGATAAGGATACGGGTGAAAATCAATTAAAACGAGTAACAGGCTTATACAAACAATTGAATCCGATAAGACAGAACATCATTATCGACGAACTAGAAAATCAACTAGCATCTCAACAACTCACGAAATATTACGAAATACAAAAGGTCCAGGACTACTATCGTGCATTAGAAGGGTGTTCGGAAAGTTCAGCATTTGAAGAAGTAAAAATCTATGCTACTGCTGATATCCAGGAGATTGAGGTTAGAGAAGAACCTATTGAAACAGTATTACAACCTCGTCCAATCCCAACTCATAATTTAGCGTTTAGAGTCAATGGGAACAGCATGATGCCTTCATTTTATGATGGAGAAATCATCTATATTAGCATGTTAGAACCGGTTAGACCAGGTGATATTGGTATTTTTCGTGTTAATGGTAAAAGCTATGTGAGGAAGTTACGAATAGATAAAGAGACGAAACGTATCGAACTGATTCCGCTAAATTTAGAATATGACTCTATAGAACCTAAAGATAAAGATACATTTGAAATTGTTGGTAAGGTAGTTAGATAGGTCATGTATGTATACATGATGTATATAATAAAGATGTATCTACATTAAAACTAATGAGAAGAGGTGATTGAAATCAAGAAGGAACTTATGAAAGAACAGGAACGTTTTCAAAGATTGTATTACGAGTTACCAGAGGTAGTTCAGAGTTATTTTGATGCGCGTGATGATCTGAAAGCGAAATCTAACCAAGGACATTACCTGGTTAACTTTTGTCGTTTCTTAAAAAAACGTTTCCCAGAAAAAAAGTTAACAGCTGAATTATTTGAAGAACTTGACCATGATTCGATTGGGAAATTTGTTTTTGAGGGATATCCTAAAAAAGTAAGTCACCGAACATGTTATAATCGGTTGATAGCATTGAAGTCACTGTACTACTACTTTACAGTTGGCTCCTATGATGATGGGACTGAAAAACCACTTTTTTATCGTAATGTGATAGAGGAATATTTATTTTTAAACAAAAATGCCATTGATCATATCAGAAAAGACATTAGTGCTGCAAGGACAAAAGGATATAGTCGCTTCTTGACTAAAGAGGATTTCTTAGATATCTTGCACTACGCTGATTTTATGATGTTGGCAGATATCAACAATAAGGTTGAATATAAAAATTATAAAAGATATAAAAATAGAACCGTGGCCATATTAGCATTGATGATGGGAGCCGGGCTTTCTACAGATGAGCTCATCAATTTAACAACTCACGACATTGATCTACGTGTACCACAAGTCACTGTTACTCATGACGGTAAACAATTCCATCGCAAAATCGATAGGGATGTCCTGGAATATCTACGACCATATATGCAGTGGCGCAGACAATGGTTTGTATCACCTCCAGATAATCCGACACTTTTCTTTTTAAACAATGGGAAACCAATGAGCCCAAACGGAGTCCAACATTTATTAAAACAAGTTAATAGGCACTATAATGGTAAACAAGTAAGTAGTAATTTCATTAGGCAGTCTTTTGCAATTAATATGTATAAAACAACTGGCAGCCTTACAGCTACACAAGAGTATTTAGGGTTTGGGTCTAGTGCTATGATGACTAGAATCATTGCAACCGTTGATGAAGAGCGAAAGAAAAACCGACTGTAAGCCGGTTTTTTTATTATGCAGATGTTGAAAGTACTCCCTTTACACTTCGGATGGCACTTGTTGTGTTGAAATTGTCGTCTCCTGTGTTCGGCACGTCCATTTTTTGTTTTGGAGTGCTCAATTTGATTTCCTCCTCGCCCCAGATATCGGTGGCTTTGCTTTCTGTAAGGATGAAAACATCATTCTTGTATTCTTCAGGAACCATTTGTTCAATTTCTTCTTTAGAAAAACGTTCGGCATCTGCGAAGTCTACAACATCCCACTTAAGATTACCTTTGGAGTCCCTTTCAATATTCCCTTCACGGTCACGACTTAATGACAGGAAATTAGCAATTCCAATATTCTGAGTAATATTCACAACATAGCGTTCAATGTCCCATTTCCCGATTATTACTGCTGTCAGAAACTCTTCATATTCTTTTTCAGTATTAATGCTGAAACCATCGCTTCCTGCATTGTTGGCTTCAAGGGCTTTACTGATTACCTCGAATTTACCTTTAAATGTACTGATGTTTTGACCTTCTAGAAATTTTGCTTGTTCTTTTGTTAAGATTGGATTTGTCATTTGTGTTCTCCTTTTTATTTTTTGAATTGTAAAGTGGCTTTCGATAACTTGGGATTATGACTCCAGAGCACATTCTTCTTCAATACGACATCAAATAGTCCTCCTACATTGCCATTAGTATCCTGCTTAAACTTACGTCCTTGGACAAACACCAGGTCTCGGTAATCAGGTGAGATGCTATTTGCAATAGAGTTTAACATAGCTTTTTTAAGTCCATCCATGTTGCTAAAATCTCCCTCGATATCGGCATCATGGTCCTGGATGAACAGAGTTTTAGAAATAACCTTTGGATATATTTTCTTTGCAAGTAAAGAAATAGCAAAGGGGATAGCCAATACTATGATTACCCACGGATGAGTTAACCACTCCAGGTAAACTCCACTCATTAGGCTAATGATGCATACATACAATAATGCCGACACTAACTTAAAGTAGTTGATTGACATTGTTGTATTTTTGATAGATTTTGTTACCAGTAGTCCGAGGAATACATATAAAACCAATATGATCAGCGATAAAATATGTAAGAAGTCACTGGACCAACCAAATATATTAATAGCTAACAATAAGATAGATGTAGCAATAATGAACACCGAGCCAATGTAGTAGATTGTTTCAGTGAGCCATTTAAACAATAATAAATACAGTAATTTTCGCTCTTTCATTACTTTTACCTTTCAAGATTAATTCTTAACTTTTTTGGGGTTGGGTGCTGAAAAAGTAGGATTGAAATCATCATCTAGCAGTATTACTGCTTCGAACGATTCGCCATCTTTCTTTTTAAAGCCCTTTATCAAATTTGTCCTCTTTTTAGTAACAAGCTGAGACATTTGTGGTATCGTCAGCTTCTTTCCTGCAACAGTACGCCAAATGACAAATCCACACCCAGGAGATTCCTTAGTTCTTGATGAACAATTTGCTGCTTTTGCATTCGTATAATACAAGACCTTGTTACCACATTTAGGGCAGTTCCCAAGTTGTGTAACCTTTGAATCTTCTATTTCCTTGATGTTACTACTCCAATCGATCGATTGAATCTCGTTTGGTAGAGTGTTAACCATATGATTGATATATTTGATAACACCAATAAAGAAATCTCCTTGCTCTTTTTCTCCTTGCCCTATTTTATTTAAAAACAACTCCCATTTAGCTGTTAGATGGGCCGAAGATAATAAAGAGTCTTTTTCTAATGCCTGACAGAAAGTCCTACCAAGTGGTGTAAGGGATAAATTTTTACCTTTCTTCTCAACATATCCATAACCAATGACTTCTTGCCCTACTTTTTTCGGCATCATCAATTTTTCCAAAATATCGGCCCTGGTTGCCGGAGTACCAATTCCGTTGACCTCTTTCATAGTGTCAGCGATATCTAATTCCTTTGTCCCAGCGTTCACCATAGCTTCTAACAAAGTTCCTTCTGTGTAAAGAGGTTTATTTGTAGTTTTCTTCTCCACAATATCCGGACGACAAAGAGTACTATCACCTTCATTTACAATAGGAAGTTCTGAATTGTTATCGTTGGATTCACTGTACAAGGATTTCCACCCAGGCGCGTGAGGGACCCTTCCTACAGTTTTGAATAACAAACCGGAAACGTTCGTTGTTATCGTTGTCTCCTTATATTCGAATTTTGGTAGGAACATTGCTACTGTTCGCCGTAATACCTCCCAATAGCAAGCCTTCTCTAATTCTGAATAGGACTCAATTTGTTGCTTAGTAGGAACTGTGGCGGTAGGGGTAATCGCCTCATGCACTGCGCTCTTTTTGTCATCTACATAACGTGACGATGGTTTGAAATTAACAAGCTCCACGCCACCTAGTAAAGCTGCATACTCTTGCACACTCCCCGCTATAATGTTATATCTCTTGCTAGATATGTGAGAGGAATTTCCTCGCGGATAGGTCAAAACATGCTCTTTCTCATAGAGTCTCTGACATGCCTTCAACGTTTCTTTTGGGGAGTACCCCAAAGTATCAGATATATATTTCTGGATAGATGCTAAACTAAATAGTTTTTCAGATGCTTTCTCTTTCAGCTCTTCTACTACTTCTTCCACTTTAGCCGGATATATATCTGAATTTTCACCTAAGAGTGTTTGTAGTTTATTTTTTATGAGTTCAGGAGAATTAATTCTTTGTTTCCAATAATCATCCTGTTCTACTACTACTTTTCCTCTATACGATCCATTAGAATGCTCAAAATCCGCTTCTAGTTCGTAGTATATTTCTTGTACAAATGATTCACGTTCCTTCTCTCTTTTATAAATCATCATAAGAGTTGGACTCATTACACGGCCGACAGCAAAGAAACCTTGTAAGCCAGCTTTTCTTAATAAATTGTTATACAACCTAGTCCCGTTGATTCCAACCAACCAGTCAGAAATTTGACGAGCTTGTGCTTCTTTGGCCAATCGAGTAGATAATTCTATTGACTGCAAGTTTTGAAAACCATTGAAGATAGTTGTTGGACTCAGTTCATCAACCCAGAACCTCTTGAACGTTTTACTGGTGTCTTCAAGTACCCCGCTTTCTTGGGAAATCAAGTAAGAAATAGCACAGCCTTCCCGGTCAATATCTCCGGCCCACACAATCGTATCTGCTTTTTGGAACAAGTACTTAATTGTACCAAACTGCTTTTGTTTTCCGTTAGATACATGATATTCGACACTTTCAGGAACTAAAGGCAGGGTATCAATTCTTGTTTTATCTGCCCATTCTTCATGATAGTACGCAGGTTCTTCTAACTCTACTAAATGGCCAATTGCCCATGTAATACAAACAACTTGGCCATTAAAAAGCTTAGGATCCTTAGCCTTAAAAAAACCGCTGAATTTCTTATTACCTTCTTTGTGCCATACTTTATCAAACACTTCACCATATTTCTTTGCTTGGTCAGGTTTTTCAGCAAGTATAACAATCATATTGTTTACCCTTGAGCTGCTAGCGCCTTAAACAAAGTTTCTTCTGTCTTTGTCTTCAACGGGATAAAACCAACACACAAATTATTGTCTAGGTTAATTACATTAACTCCTAATTCATCACATACTTTCTTGTCCTTAATAATTCCTACTTTCATAATTACTATTCCTTTCTTATAAATGCTAGCGGATCGTTTTCATTTCCTTTTTCAATCAGATTCTCAAAACGTTCCAATAATATAGCCATCCTTTGAAGATAACTATCATTTAATTCTTCCTGGTCAGACCTGATGCCGTTCTGACTGTCCTGCTGTACGAGTGCTGCTATGTCTATGCTGTTCTTCTCCGTTTCGAATTGTATTTCTTCGGTCCCTAGGAAAACTCTTGGTTCAGGGTGCTGCGGAGAACAGGTAACAAAACTATTTCTTAGATAAGAACCCTCATCAATTCGATTAAAGGTCGGCTCTTGCAAAAATGATTTATCCGATGATAAATATGCAGCCAAATCATTCCGATAGTTATTAAATAAAGACGACTGAATTGCCACCTTTGAACTTTCTGGCTGAATTATATTGAGATAACCATTTCGAATAAAATTATCAGATGCTAGACAGTAAACATTCTTCTGTCTTAGAGCCATGATATTCGCTTCAGTAATTTCTCCCTTCATATCGATAATAAATATGGCCCTTGCCTGGCTTTTTGATAAATCGGTTTTTCTCATCATGAAGACAAGACGATTAGGAACCTCTTCACCTTCTTTAGTTGATGCCTCCTTACTGACAACGTTCACATTCTCTGCTTGGAGAAATGCCTCCAGTTTATGAGGCATGGTTATTGGCATGTACAAGGTTGCCCCGTGTGTTCTGACAGCCATCAGCAGTTGAGTAAAAAACAAATGATTCCCTATTTGATAGGTGGGATGATCAATAAATAATGTAAACATTACTGACCTCCACTAATATCGATACGAAAATCAACAGTTTTAAACTCTTTATTTCCTTTTTCGTCACCTACTAATAGGAAAACAGCCTTTCTGAGGTCGGTTTCGTGTGCCGTCGATAAATCCATAAACAGTAAGTTCAAATCTATACTGGCCATATCTAATTCAACATAAAGTTCCTTCATTCTTTCAATGTCATCAACGACAAGGAGAAGGTAATCATTATCTTTTTGTATAGTTGACCACTGCAAAAATAGTCGATTAAGATATCGGTTATCCCTCTTATCTAAGATAGGAACCAGACCAAACTTAATAAGACTATCGCTCAACTTGAACTCTATCAAGCCATTCAGAGCTACCGACGGGATATATCGCCTCTTACCAGCTTTCTTTACACTAGTTTCAGGATAGACAACCAACGGGTTAAATGTCTGGTAGCCTTCCATCTTTGAGAGAATCTGGTATGCATCGACTAACTTCCACATACGGATATGTTGAAGGTCATCCGTCCTAAACCAAGCTTGCCAATCATAAATAGATGTCGCCATAATTTTATTGGTCGCTCTAGCGACATAAGCCCCATTCCTTGATATGGTATAAGTATAAGCTGTCTCATCATTATCAGCTCTATTGAATTTCCATTTATTGATCAGTTGCGCTTTCCATAGAAATGAGATAATACTTTTTAACTTCTCGCCTCCTATACCTAATTCACGCTTTAAATGGAGTGTCTGAACACTTTTATGTGCTGCAATAAACAGCAAAGCTCTTTCTTGATTCTGAGTTAGATTTCTGGCCACAAATGTAAAATCACCATCAGAAGAATAAAAAATTTCTCTATCCTTTACATCTATAGGCAGTTCAGTCTCGAAATAAATCAAGGAACAGTCAAAGTCGTTATAATAGTTCTTTTCTACTTTTGAGGGAGTCACTATAGTCGCTGAAAAGGATTCTGGTGAATTTTTCAATTCTTCCAACGATTCTTCTGTAATTGGTAATTCTTCATTTATAGTCTCTTCAACGTCGTTAGAAAACAGCTTTAAACCACTTTTTGACAAAGGGATATTGACCATGTCTGCTTCCTTCCTTTTTTATTTATTACTTTTTAAGTATAGCAAGAATTGGATAGCCCTATTTAAAACTTAGACAAATAAAAAAACTACCGCGGTTAAAATAACCTGGTAGTCGTTTATACTCTGTATGATTTCTCACTAAACCACGCGCAGCCGTCCCTTTAAGCCCATATTATACAAATTTTCTAGGGTTTCGCTTTACTTCACGTTCTTAACTGTTTGAGTCACGATATGTTTTATATGCTTCGTAAAACATGACATGGGCTTTAAAAATATTTTTATCATATGGAGTATCAAAACAATCATTGTTAAGCAAGAATTGATTCGTTATAACAAAGGCGCTAATCTCGGTTTGATTATTCCTTTTTGCATCATCTACACGATGATTCCCGTCGATCACACGATTTGATTGTTCAAACTCAGACAAAACAATAATTGGTTCATTTGACACTTCTATTATATCTTCTGGCTTAGTATAGAAAATAGTTGATGAATCTAAACTATCGAAGTCTGTTCCCGAGGGTGTAGCCTCTTTGAATTTTTGGACTGCAATAGTTTCCATGGAAATACTTCTATTTTGAATAGATTGTTTAATTTTGTTGATTGAAAGACCAATTGGACATGGGAATAGTCCACCAAAGTCAACCCCCATTTGATAATAATTCCACCAATCGTTATGATCTTCACCAAAGAAGTAACTAGTTGGAATATGCGCAAACGTCTCAGCAATTAACCGCATTTGTAAAGGGTCCAAAAAACCAACCGTTTGAAACCTCTCTAAGTACATAGAATATCGTTTAGCAATTAGTTCTCCCGGTTCACCTGACACATTCTTACGTTCTTTAATTAGTCTATGTCTTTTTTGCTTCATTTTTTTATGTTTCATAACTTTTTCCTCCCTAGGTCACTGACCTATATTGACTTTTAATAGCATATATGTTATAATTTTATCAAATAATCCCGAAAAAGGGAAATAAATTTAAGAAAGGCCTTCCGATCGTCGGAAAGGTAACGGTGTCTAATGACAGAAATTAAGACCTCCTCAACACCAGAAATAGGTGTTCCTCCCAAATTAATCTTTGATTATTATGACGAAGACGAATTTAAAACATTTCTAGATTCTCTCCCCTCTTCTGTAGCGGTCAAAGTTATCTCAAAAATGCAAGACGTTGCTACTATCGGGTTGGCAAAAGCCGTGACTAAACAGGTAGTCAAAAAAGTAGACTCCAAAAAGGGTATCTATGAGCTTAGAGTTGATACGAATGGTATTTTCACTCGTTCATTATTTTTCCGTCTACAAAAAGCTAAAAAAAATGAAGACGATGGAAATCCACCTACTTATATCATCACAAACGCCTTCAAGAAAAAAACAAATAAAACACAATCTAAGGAGTTGAAGAAAGCTATCAAACGGAAAGCAAACTACAGGAACAAGCGATGACACAAACTGGATTCTTGCAATCCGGTTTTAAGGGCTGAAAAAGATTCAACCTTTAAAACTGGACTGAAAGGTTTAGTAAGGAATTGAATATTTATTTTTAAGGAGAGACGTACATGAAGGAAATCAAACTTACACCACTTGATAAAGTGGATAGAAACGGGTTTCTTGCTTCATACTTGACAGAAAGGAGTAAAAAGGAACCTGAAATTCTACAACACTATAACAATGAAATTGAGTGTATAAAGCTATCGCATAAAATTAAACAATTAAGAGAAGACATCAATTTAACTCAACAAGAACTCGCTGATCGTATGGGAAAAAGTCAGGCTAGTATCGGACGTATAGAGAATGGCACTACTAATCCAACATATAAAACATTGGAAGAAATTGCCGCTGCAACCAATACTAGATTAGTTGTTGACTTTGTTCCAATAAAGAACTAGAATTGAAAAAAGATTTTGAGAATTTAAAATTAAAAAAGAAAATTGTAGGAAAGTAATATCAAGTATCAAGCGAAAACACCTCTCAGCGAGGTGTTTTTTTGTACTATCGTAAACCTACGGTGACGTATTTAAGGCATGAAAAAAAGACCACTTGAGCAACATGGGCTTAAGTGGTCTTTCATATTCCTCCTTATTTCCTGTTTTAAATTTTCCTAGGATTCAACTGAACCAGATTCTGGCCGGTAATAAACAGTAACCAATTCCTCGTCTATAACCTCGCTTGCCCAAGACTTCCTGTCTACTAATAGACTATCTAAGCCAAGACGAACTAAGGGACCTAATCCTGCACGTTTATCGATTGCTCTGTGAATAGAGTAGAAAACTTCTGATGAGAAAACCCATTCTGCTTTCTCTCCTACATCTTCCTCCATGAATGTTTATATGCGCGTGAAACTAAAAAAAGCCACTTAAACTTTGTTTAAGCAACTCTTTTGTTACTGGCTAATCAGCATCAGGAACGGTTACATCAATGTAGATTTCACCCCAACCTTTTGCAAGCCTTTGAGCTCTTATATCCGCCTCGAAAAGATCTTCGGCAATGATACTATAGCTGTAGATTTTATCCCCTTTTTTGAAACGGGCGATAAATTTTGTTTTGGCCATTATTCTTCCTCCTTAAGTTAAGTAATTGGTCAACTCTTGTGACCAATTACGGACATCTGCGCCTTTTGTATCTGGTAAATAACCATCTGCATAGGCGCTTTTTTCAAAATCACGGCGATATAACTCCAGGTTACTACAAACATACCCAAAGCCTTTAGCTAAGAGAGCCTTCATCCATTCAGTGTCAGAGACATCTAGGTAGGCCCAATCGGTATCTTCCATATCTTGACACCAATCAAGAAAGCTTTCTTTAGCGAAATCGCTGCGCGTGACTTTGCAGACTGCGTTTTTTAGTTTCTGGAAAGAATATTGCAAGTTTGTCATTACTGCGCCTCCTTAATCAAAGAAATCAACTTTATATCGTGCAATATAACATCCGTCTTCAACTACCATTTCTAATCGTTGACTTTCCATACAAGCTTCACCCAATGGGGTTAACTCATTATTCTGGATAACAAGCGAAGTAAGGTAGTCATTGTCCAGACAGTTACCATCAGCTTTTTTCACATTTGTCGATGTCAAAGTGATGTGACCAATTTTAACATCGGACTTACGAAGCAATTCCAAGGCAAACTTAACCTTATCATTATCTTGAAAAGCAATACGGTAACTATAATCTGTGACAAAAGCAGGTTCAAACACTTCGATTCCCTTATCATAACGAAGCAATTCTTCTTTCGTAACCAAATTGTTTTTCCTGTCATTGATACGAGTGTTATGCTTACGCATAGCATAAGCCACAGCAGCATCTAACTGATAAGCATTAAAAGATGCATTTGGATTGCCATCTAACGCAATTGTGATA
>ULXH01076924.1_pt1 | contig 11294 bp, 8 predicted proteins | sample 1961101 | NCBI WGS metagenome assembly ULXH01 (sample SAMEA4835833, study PRJEB28245) | human gut metagenome | biome: gut microbiome; material: fecal sample | place: Denmark | collected 2008 | reverse complement strand
CCTACCGTTAGAGACGAAGCTACCTTAAAACGTGAATTGGCTTCTTTGCAACAAATAAACGACCAATATCCTAAGTTTATACTTACTCTAGACGAAGACCCTACAGCCGATTACAATGGCATCAAAAGAATTAATGCCATAAAATGGTTAATGGGAGATTTTGAATAAAAAACGGCTCTACAACACCTTCTGAATGGGGTAAGAAAACATTGCGATGAAAAATTAAAAGAATACGAATGGTAGAGTGAAAGAATGCGATGTTTCAAATGAAAGAATGCGATAAGTTGTTCGACTTATCGCATTCTTTCATTTGACAATTTTATGCTTGGAGTTGTGTTTATGAATTTTATCGATTACACAATTACCACTTCAAATAACCATACTTCTCTTTGCACCAAATCTGCCATGAGTTAACCAGATTCTGCCAAAGCACGTATGCACCGGGCGCTACGGCAGCCACCGGATTCAAGAAAGTTACGGTGAGCCATATACCTACTATGGTATTCTTCTGGCCAAGAGCTTGTCCGGCACTAACCCTTTCGCCGTAGAAACCTCCTACCCACTTGCCTATACTAAACTGTATGAGAGTGATGAAAAGCGGAAGGATAACAAGAAGTGCGAGAGTCCAACCACCTACTTGGGCTTCCATAATGTTATGCACGGTCATGCCTGTAACTATTGTAAGATTAAACGCCCACATATAGAAGGCCAGATTTTTGAATTTCTTTATCTGCGCTGCAAGTTTTGGCAAATAGCGACGTGTAAGCAAGGCAAGGCACAACGGAAGAAGCAACACGGATACTACTCGCTTCAGAATCATGAAAAAGGCGAAAAGGAAGGTGATGTCAGTGCCTTTCTCTACCATCGGGAAGAAGAACGGTATGATTATGCTCGTCACAATGTTGGCTATCAGCGTATAAACGGTAAGCGAGGCGATACTGCCGCCGAGTTTTTCGCTAACTACTGCCGCCGCTGCCGCTGTGGGACATATAAAACAGATGAAGCATCCTTCGAGTACTACCTTGGCATCTGCGTTGGCATCACCAAACAGGTAGATAAGCAGTACGAAGAGTGCGGAAAGCGCTGTTCTTATGGATTGCAACAAAAAGTGCCAAGTACGTGGGCGCATATTCTCCATATCGATTTTGCAGAATGTTACGTAGAGCAGGGCGAAGATAACATACGGCACAAGGTCTACGCACCAAGGTCCCACGGCATATCCGACAGGTTGCAACATGGGTATTTCAGAAAACAGCAGATATACAATTGTCCCGAACAAAAGGGCACACAACAGTGTCCATTTCTTTATAAAAGTAACTATTCCCATAAGTTCTTAGAGTAATTCGGCGCAAAAGTAAGCATTTATATTGAAAAACGCCTTCACTTACTCTCCCATTCTTCTATAGTCCCGGTTTCGGAAGAGAAGTTTACACCTATCTTATATACTTGGCGAGCATCCGCTTCGTACGGACGAGCGTAACCCTTCGTATCAATCTGCTGCAAGGCTTCGGCAGCGGTACCATCCAGCTTGAATTCGAATATATACACGTATTTAGGAGTCTCAACGATACAATCTACTCTTCCTTCGCTCTGTTCTTTTTCCGTTAGAACAGTGTAAACGCTCATCAGGCGAAGCAACAAATAGAATGTGTAGTGGAAGTAACGCTCACGTTCGCGCTCGTTTTCCTTACGGCGCATGGTATAAGGAATGCTCGCCAAGAAAGAAGTCATCATTTTACGGAACTCTTCCAACTGACCACGGCGTAATGCAAACACAGCCTTAACCATCCAAGACTCCATTGGAGTAGTGCACTGTAGATAATTTGTGGCAACCATAGCCAAGAAGCCGCTCTTTACTTCATTGTTTGGGAAGTCGAGCAAGAAAAGATTCGATTCCTTATCGTAATCCTTAATAGTAAGATATCCGCTTTGATAAATCATCGGCAATGGATATTCCACGTCGGCTTTATAGTTGATGAACTCATCCGGAAGATAGAACTTATTGGTAAGTTCATCAATGCCCTCATGAAAATGATTCATCAAGCGAATCAAGTAAGAAGGCGTTCCGCTGGCAAACCAATAATCGCGGATCTTTGAGTTGTAAAAGGCATTCAACAAACTGAATGGGTTATAGATATCAGTCATGCCTTCACCAAAATGATAACCGTCATAATGACGTTTCAGTTTCTGACGAATTTCTTCTTCTGTGCATCCATCAGATTCCGCCATTTTGCGGATTGGTTCAGCAAACTGTGTATGTAATTCTTCTTCAGTAATGCCGCAGAGGGCTTCAAACTTCTCGGTCATGCTGATATCAAGCGGCTGGTTGAAACCACTGAACACGCTTACTTGCGAAAATTTTGTAACACCAGTAAGGAAGACGAAACGGAGTGAAGCATCGGCTTGTTTGAATACGGAATAGAATGATTTAAGAATTTCACGATTCTGCTCCAATAACTCAGGATCTTTCTCTAGTACATCGAGCAGTGGTTTGTCGTACTCATCGACTAAGACTACAGCGCCTCGTCCTGTATGTTCGGCAGCGGCTTGTAGGATGCGGTTGAAACGAGAACCCAAATTAAAATCTACCTCCGGAGTTATTCCGTATTCTTTTTCCCAATCGTGCAGATAGCCTTCGATTTTCATGTTCAGAGCATTAGGCTCCGAAAAATTAGTGCCATTAAAATCGAAATGAAATACCTTATGAACGTGCCAGTCGTGCTCCAAAGCATCAATCTTTAGACCTGCGAACAGATTCTTTTTACCTTCGAAATAAGCTCGAAGTGTAGAGAGCAACAGACTTTTTCCGAAGCGTCGGGGACGGCTCAAGAAATATATTTGTCCTTCCTTCACCAAAGAATATACCAAATCTGTTTTATCAACATATACAAACTTTCCTTCAATTATCTTTTCGAATGTCTGTATGCCAATCGGATATTTCATAATGCTTCAATTTTATTGTGCTAAATACATGTTTTGCACAAAAGTATAAAATTAAAACGAATAAACGATTATACATCTCATTTTCTAATCGTGTAAAGCCTGAATACTAAGGTGTTATTACCTTCTGAAAATAGCGGGCTGTTGACTCGTTGGGCTTTCAGTCCGCTATTTTCAGGTGATATTAATTATGATACAAAATAGCTATTACTCCGCAATGCCACCGTGGTCTTCGCCATCGGTTTCCCATGGATTGATGCCTACGTTGATGCCGTTGTTAGTCTTGGTGACTACTACCGGACAATTATATACCTTACCCTTTTCGAAGGTGAAAGCTTTGGTGAGATTATACGGCTTGCCATTTATGGTTACGGTGATAAGCTGGGTGCTCTCTACGGTTTGAGGCACTACCAATAGCTTATATGTTTCGCCAGAGAGCCAAGGGGTGCAAGTCTTTGCATCGCCTGTGGCACTGATGGTGCCGGTAGACAAATTAATGGTGGCGTTAGTCTTAAGGCCGTTTACTGCTACCTTTACATCGGCTGCCTTCAATGACTCGGCGGTGAAACCGTTTCCGGGCTTCACGGTGATGTGCATATTACTCATCATGTGCGAAGTCATTACTTTTACGGCTTCGGCTGTGGGGGCTACGTTCGCCGTCTTGCCGTAAACAAAGTCGCTCTTCTTATAATCTGATTCGGCGGACTGATTATCCATAGCTGTAAACGCCAACTTAGTTACATCGGCTACGCTGCTTACGTACGGATGATAAACGTAGAAATCGGCATGAGTAGAATTATCTGCCCAATAGATAGGTGCATCCGGATTCCATGTGCCTGAGTAAGTAAAGCCCATGTTGTTTACATGATTTCCGTTGTTTTTCAGCGTGCCGGCAGTTCCGCCGGAATAGTTCACCACATAAACACCTATCTTATCGCCGCTATCGAACGAGTTATCCGTAATGCGACTCAACTGAGTTGTAATGGTAATAGGAAGTTTTTCTGCCGGTTTCTCCGGTGCCGACGGAATAATTTCGTCTGAGCTGCCAGAAGAACAAGATGCCACGAGACAAGCTGCCAATAATGAGCCGAATAAATTCTGTTTTTTCATATCTTTAAGTATTAAATGTTATTGTTCTTTGTTCCAGTTCTCTATTTCTCCGCCTATCTCTATCTTCACTTGCTCTGGAGCTTTAGAGATAACAAGCGATATGGTGTGACACATGCCCATACGGAATACGAAGTTATCTTCTACCAGATACGCTACTCCATTCATTACCACTTCGAACAGTGGACGACGGCGGTCTATACGCTGCGGAACCAAGATGGCACCAAACTTATGATTCCCTTCGTTGCGTGCGGTGATGGTGGCTTCGCGTCCGTACATATATTTTGTAGCTATTCCGGCACTAAGGTCTATAGTAGCCTGAGGCACGGTGTTATGAATATAGACTTTAGCGTCGTCTGGCAAGTCGCCATCGTAATCGCGACCTTTAACCAAGCGGATGCACACCCTACTCATGCAGTGTCTGAACTGCAAAGGTACGCCTGCGGCAGAAGCGGTTTGCGACTTTGCCGAGGCGAATAAGAAATCGCTTTCATTATATCCTTGAGAAGTCTGATCTAACGCCACGCTAAACTGATAGTCGGAAATGGAATTGATAGACTGACTGTAGGGTGCATAGGCGTAAACATCGTAAGTTCCGTTATTCCAATACACGGGTGTTTCTGTCTTCCACTCGGGTGCGGTATATGTAAGCTTGGCATTGTTTACATAGTTGCCGCCTATCTGTAGCAGTGATTTTTCTTCTGTAACGAAGAGACCTATACGGTCGTTATTCTCGAATCCGGTTTCTGTGGCGCGAGAACCTGCCGCATCGGGATGAAGCACATGGAATTTCATTATATCCGGGTCTTCGCTATCCGACTGCAGATTGTGGCTTGTGCACGATGGAAAAGCCATAAGCCCTACCAGCATTATGCTTATGCCGGACGGAATTAATGTATGTATGGCTTTATTTATTACTTGTTTCATAATGGTTTAAATTGGTCCGTAATTAAATAATTGTTTTAGCTTTCTCAAAACTTAGGAGAGCCTTTATGAATGATAGGCTGACTGTGGTTTGGAGCTGGCTTATCGCTGAGTTTGTTCCATGGCGCTACATTATAGCGAGTAGAGCGACTACCGGGGTTTGGGTTATCGTTCTTAACAAACTCATCGAACGAATAGGTTTCGCCGGCATATTGCTTGATGCGTTTCACTATGGCTTCGCGACTGATGGTGCTGAAGTAAGGGATATTATTGTTCATACAGCTATTCAGTTCCGAGCGGAACACGCCACGAGAGTGCATAAATCCGCCTTCGTATATATCTACCACCGCACTATACTTATCGTTAAAGATAAGGTGCGACCAAGGCACTTCGTGCATCTTACCAGTAAGCGACAAGTTCTCGTACCAACCATTGGCTTTTGCGGCATTGAACTCTTCTTCGTGAGGACAGCAAAAACATTGGCAACTTGAGATAAACGCATTGTGATAGATATATTCATCGCCCAACTTACCAAAGCCATGACCACCGGCTTCGTGCTGCACAATGCCACGCGAGTCGTACGGGTAATAATCGGAACTCTTTGGAGTGATGGCGATAGCAGAACCATCTGCCCACATACTTGTTACGCCGCCATAATCTGTAGTGTTAGGGGTAAGAACTATAAGCGTTTGGTTCAGATTGCCACTGTTAACGGTAGGCATACGCAGAGCATACTTAAATACATCATTAGTATTGCACTGCAAAGACGCTCCACCTGTAAACGTAGTTTCGAACTTATTATCGCAAAGCGTATTCACAGTACCCACACCGCTTTCCTGACTCAAGGCAATGGCTGTATATACATTGAAATAATCTCGATATGTAGTGTAAGGCTCTACACCGAAGAAGTATTCCATTTGCTGCTTCATATCTTTAAGGTATGTGCCGTTTGCTATATCTTTATTATTATATCCATCGCCCAAGAATACCAAGTTCACGCCATTTCCACGAGTCGCTTTCTGCAGGGTAATAACTTCGTCTTCGTCATAATCATAACTGCATTGCGATACGCCACAGCTGGCGGTATAGCCTTTATCTTTCAAAACAAATACAATATCATCCTCACGAGGTTCTTGCCCCTTGGCAAGTGCATCTATAGTAAGCGTAACTTCGGTTTTCTTAGAACCGGAAGTCTTATCCAAATGACACCATGATGGGCATTTTTCTACTTCCCAATCGCTTTCGGCATTAATAACCAACTTTTTCTGCAGTGATGCATTAAGCGCAACTACAGAGTCAGGACTACATATCAATTCATGATGCGCCACAATTTTCTTAAAATCACTCCATCCGGAAGCTGTGCGATAAGACGCCAAAGACGCTTCGGGCACCTCTACTACAACATTACTTTTAGAAACACCATCGAAAGCTCCGCTTTCTACATAAGGCGGATTTACTGCATTGCAGACAATGCTTCCTAAACCAAAGCAATCTTGAAATGCACCAGACTTTATTACATCAATTTTAGAAGGTAAAACAATTTTTTCTATACTGCTACAACCAGCAAACGTCCGTTCCTTGATAGCTGTTATATTATCAGGGATTTCTAATGTACTGCTAATGCGAGAACAAAATTCGAATGCTTCGGAACCTAGCTCCTGCAATGATGCGGGAAGCTTTAATTCTCCAGAGAACATATTATCTGAGAAAGCATCATCGCCTATACCTTTCAATGTGGACGGCAAAACCAATGGACCTCTAAAATTACACAAACAAAAAGCTTGACGTCCTATATATTCCAATCCTTCAGAAAGTGTTAATCTTCCATTCAATCCGCTGCACCCTCTGAAAGCTTCATCACCAATCTCTTTTACTTTTTGAGGGATTTTTAAATCCCCGGTCAAATGTAAACATTGGAAAAACGCATGGATTGAAATTTCTAACAAGCCTTCTGGTAAGATAATATTTCCATAAAGCCCTCTGCAATTTTGAAATGCGCCATAACCTATTACTCTTAAATTCTGAGGCAATAATAATTCACAGGTAAATCCACAATTATCAAAGGTCTGACCCCCAATTACCTCTAATGTAGAAGGCAATGATAAGATTCCTGTTAAATTTTTACAATTGCGAAATGCATCATCGCCTATTTCTTTCACTCCTTCTGGAATAATTAAAGAACCGCTAAGAGATTGATTAACGAAAGCGCTATAACCTATAGTTTTCAAATTATCCGGTAATACTATATTATAGAGATGTGGAACATAAGACATTGAAAAGGCTTCAGAGGGTATCATATCCTCCGCATAATCATATCCATATCCGCCAAAATTTTCTCTTTTCATTATCTTAACTTCTTTCAAATTCAACGCAGATAGATTCGTCATATCACGCATAAATCTAAAATCTACAATATCTATTTGCCCTGTAATTTTTAAGTTCTTTATGCGTGTATAGTCTTTGCCCGCCGCTGCGATGCATTCTTTCAGCGTACCTGCCTTAGGCACATTAATCACCACATACTCTTTCATGTTTCCTTCGTGCGAGGCGATGTCTGCCTCCCATGGAGTAATGCTCTCACCAGTAAGACGGAACTCATAGTCGCCTGTAGCGGCTTTCTTATTTACTTCTATGGTAAAGTTGGTCATTTTGCCAGCCTCGTACACCGTAGCTACATCTTTAGAGAACTTATAAGCCACGCTTCCTACAGTAATAGAAAAAAGAGTCTTGCCGCTACCCACCGTTTGCGGCACTACAATGGCACGGTACTCGCCTTCGTGCTCGTGTGGCAAGATGCCTGCCTCTTTAGCTTCGCCTTGCGGTGTGCACTCGCCGGTAGAAAGATTTATCAATGCGTCGGTGGTAGTATTAAGCACCATCACTGTCTTCTTCAGTTCCGCCCATTCGCCCTGCGAAAAGCCTTTGCCTTCTTTCAGCTTTACACATACATTACCCAGGCGATGTTTCATCGGCAAACGGATAACGTGCTCTGTAGCATAGACCTTCGCGACCTTTCCCCATAAGAAATCGCTCTGCTCATAACCGCTCAGTAGACCATCGTGAGCGGCAATCTGCTGGTCGTGCTGTACTTGGAAAGCATAATTTTCCGGGTCTTCGGGATTATTTGCGGAGTATGGATAATATCCGTAGATGTCTACCGGAGTCTTATCGTCGCGAAAATATATATCGTAAGAAGAATTCCATTTAAAGTTGGGTTCATCGAAAGTATGTTTAACATTAGTACCCCTATTGCCTGATGCCTTCAATTTGCCTGGCTGCTGGCTTACGTAGTCTACCACGTACACTCCCATCACATCACCGTCGGCAAAACCATTATCATTAACTCGGCTTAGGTAGAGTTGGTCTATCTCTCCAGCCAATGTAAGTTTGAATTCCGCTCTGTGCGTCCTTTCTACAGGTGTTTCATTTTGGCACGCCGCCAAAAGCAGTGCGGTAAGGCAAGTAATTAAATAGTAATAGTGTTTTTTCATCTTTTTGTATTTTTCATACAAAAGAAAGGCTTTTTTATGAATACATTAAGTTCAAATTGATTCATATTAGAGAAAGGTGCGTGTTTTTAACATTTATTCTCACTGAAAGGGTGTAAAATATGTTTCGCAACACAGAAAAAAAATAACGGACTGAAAAACCAACGAATAATCGATGGAATTTCAGTCCGCTATATATTACTTATGATACACCTTCGCCCGTTACTCCAGACACTCGTCTAAGTCGCGAGTGATTTGTTCTTTATCGAGGTGCTGACCAATGAATACTATTTTCTGCATACGGTCGCCATACTTCTCGTCCCAGTCGCGCATAAGTCCCGGCTCTTGCTGCATCAACTGAATCAAATCCTCCTCGGGAGCGGTAGCATACCACAATCCTGCGGGAGTAATCTTCTTCTGTACACCAGCCTGTTCGAACAACATCGACATATCACGGTTATTGCTGAAATAGCATACACCCTTGGCACGGATAATGTTCTTGCTCCACTTGGTAGCTACAAAATGATCGAACTTATTCAAATCGAACGCCGGACGACGGTAATAAACAAACGTACCTATGCCGTATTCTTCCACTTCGCCGCCCTCATGATCGTGATGATGATGGTGGTGATGTCCGTGTTCATCTTCATGATGATGCTCTTCATGATCGTGATCATCGTCGTCATCATCGTCATCGTGATGATGATGCTCTTCATGATCATGATGGTGATGATGATCCGCCTTAGCCTCGTGTTCCTCTTCTTCGGTAGCCTGACGCTCTATCTCGCGAATCCATCCGGCAGAAGTAGCCACTCTCTCGAAATTAAACAAGTGAGTGTTTATCAGCTTATCAATATCCACATCGGCATAATCGCACTCTATAATCTCGGCGGCGGGCTGCAATGTATAAAGTATCTGCTTGATACGAGCCAACTCTTCGGGCTTAACCTCGGAAGCCTTATTCAGCAATATGATATTACAGAATTCTATCTGCTGGATAATAAGATTTTCTATATCCTCCTCATCAATGTGCTTACGTGTAAGTTCGTCGCCACAAGCGAATTCGCTCTGAAGGCGAAGCGCATCGACCACACTCACGATGCTATCAAGACGGCACACTCCGTACTTAACATAAGCGCCACCCATCTGCGGAATAGAACAAATGGTCTGAGCTATCGGCTCCGGTTCGCAGATACCGCTCGCCTCGATAACGATGTAATCGAAACGCTGCATCTTCATAAGGTCGAATATCTGTTCTATGAGGTCCATCTTCAGTGTGCAGCAGATACATCCGTTCTGCAGCGCCACAAGGCTATCATCTTTCTTGCCTACAACGCCACCCTTCTGAATGAGGTCGGCATCAATGTTAACCTCGCCTATATCGTTTACTATAACCGCGAACTTAATTCCTTTCTCGTTAGCGAGAATATGGTTTACCAAAGTAGTCTTTCCACTGCCCAGATAACCAGTCAGGAGCAGTACAGGAATGTCTTTTTTCTGCATTTTCTTCTATTTTTATATTGCGTGGGCAAAAATACAGTTTTATTTTGCTGCTTGTGCAGTTTGCGCCATGCTTATTTTGCGAAGCTTGCGCCTACCGCCTGAATTTTATTTTCGAGTTCTTCATCTACCGCCGCATAAAGGCGTTCCATTACTACCGGCTTGGTGAGGAACTGATTGGCTCCAAGTGACAGACCCTTTGTAACATCGTCGTTAAAATTCATGCCAGAGAGAATGATGATAGGAAACTCTTCTTTGGTCTTCGGGGTTATGCTGAATTGTCCGTCGGGGCATCCTCTACGCACGTACTCCAGCACCTGATAGCCGTCTATCTCGGGCATCATTATGTCTACAATGGCCAAGTCGAAAGCCTCGGGCGTGTCTTGAACAGCCTGTATCTGCTCTAAAGCCTCCCGACCGTTGTTGGTCTTAACTATCTGAAACTCGTATGGCTTAAGCATCTTATCCAGCAGAATTAAATTTAAAGGGATATCGTCTACCAGAAGAAGCTTTAGTCTGTTTGTATCAATTCCTGCTATTTGTTTCATAATATAATATGTGTTGTTTGTCCTTCCTATTTTAATATATGCTGTTTGATATTTCTCTCCGTAAGTTATTCGCCCATATGATGTCTATCGTTTATAATGTCTCTGCTATCAGTTATACTGTCGGTGTAATACTCTTTGGCACCCTTGTTCTCGTCGAGTATATTCTCCCCGCTGTTCTTCAGCTTCTCCTGATAATACTCTTCATAATCCGACAAATCGATGGAGGGTCTTACCACGTGCGTATCGAATATAATCATGGCCATGCCCTCAGGGGCGATATTGCCGAACAGACGTACGCAATGACGAGCCCAACCGATGTTCTTATCAGAATGAAAGATGAACCTAAGGTGCGCCTCGCTACCAGGTGGTATCATTGAGACATTCTTAGAATCTACCTCTAAGGTAGGACACGATGGCTGCACATCGGTAATGACAAGTACATCATTGCCTATGTTACGAACCACATACACCATCTCCAAATCATCGCCAAGGATGGTGGCGGGATAATGACGTATGGAGTCTTCTATGCGGATGGCGGTAGGCCCAAGTTTCTTATGACAAGACGAAGCCGACAGCATTAGCGCCAAAGCCAACACAACGCCAAGGAGAGCTCTTTCTACAGATTTTATTTTCATTTCCATAATTTCAAATAATCATCTATGGTATGACCTACCTCATCGCGGTTCTTCATGTTTTTAAGTTCGCTGTGACCTTTCAGTATTTCTTTCATCTCGATGGCCATTTCTACGTCTTTAGGCAAAATGCCTGTGCGGTACATCTCAAGCTG
>ULXH01038204.1_pt1 | contig 11381 bp, 7 predicted proteins | sample 1961101 | NCBI WGS metagenome assembly ULXH01 (sample SAMEA4835833, study PRJEB28245) | human gut metagenome | biome: gut microbiome; material: fecal sample | place: Denmark | collected 2008 | reverse complement strand
CGCCCCCAAGCTGCTCTTCCCCCAAGTTTCCGTGAAGAACCAAAAAAGCGGGATTGCGCATTTTTCACGCAACCCCGCTTTTTGTCCCTATGCAATTCTCAGAAGCGCCGGGCGCGCCTTATTCCCCCATGCCTTGGTCGCGCGCCTGCGCGGTGTACAGCTCGTAGTATGCGCCGCGCTTGGCCATCAATTCGTCATGAGAGCCTGCTTCCATGATGCCCTGATTGCCAATGTACAGGATGCGGTCGCAGTTCTTGATGGTGGACAGACGGTGCGCAATGATGAACGACGTGCGTCCCTTCAGCAGCGCCTGAATGCCGTCCTGCAGCAGCTTCTCCGTCTTGGTGTCGATGGAGGAGGTTGCCTCGTCCAGTATCAGGATGCGCGGGTCGCTCAGCAGCGTGCGCGCGAAAGCAATCAGCTGCTTCTGCCCCTGCGAAAGGCTGCCGCCGCGCTCGTTCACGGTCGTTTTGTAGCCCTGCGGCATTTCGCGGATGAAGTCGTCCGCGCGGACAACCGCTGCCGCCTGACGTACCTCGTCGTCTGTCGCGTCCAGACGGCCGTAGCGAATGTTATCCAGAATCGTGCCGGAGAAGATGAAGGAATCCTGCAGCATGATGCCCATCTGCGAGCGCAGGGAGTGCAGCGTCACGTCGGTAATGTCGTGCTTCACGCCGGATTCATCCGTCAGCGTGATGGAACCGCTGCGCAGGTCGTAGAAGCGGCAGAGCAGGTTGACGATGGTGGACTTGCCCGCGCCCGTCGGGCCGACAAGCGCAATGCTTTCGCCCGCCTTGACGTGCAGGTCAACATCCTTGAGGACGGTCTGCCCTTCCTCATAGCCGAAGGTGATGTTGTTGTAATCAACTGCGCCGGTAATGGGCGGAAGTGTCTCGGCATTCGGCTTGTCGTCAATCACGACTGGTTCATCCATCGTCTCGAAGATGCGCTCCAGATACGCCATGTTGTTCACGAAGCTGTTGTAGATGTTCGCCAGATTCGTAATCGGCTGCCAGAAACGGCTGACGTACTGCCCCATGGCGAGAATCACGCCGAAGGAGACCACCGCGCCGCCCAGCCAGTACACGCCCGCGTAGTACATGAGGGTGAAAACAATCTGGGTGATGATTTCCGAAGAGAGCCAGACGCTGTTGGAGATGTAAATCGCCTTCAGCCACGCCGAGCGGCACGCCGTCGCCAGCCGCTGCATGATGGAGCAGTTGACATCCTGCCGCGCGAACAGTTCGCTCACGCGCACGCCGTCAATGGATTCTGCCAGATACGCGTTGTAGTTGCTGTTTTTGTTCGACTGATTCTGCCACGCGCGGCGCTGACGCGGCTTCAGGATGATGATAATCGCCACGAAAATCGGCAGCCCCGCCACAACAATCGTCGCCAGCGTCGGCTCGGTCGTGTACATGTAGACGACGATGAAGATGATATTGATGATTTCCAGAATCGAGTTGATGATGCCGTTGGAAAGAATATCCGACACGCTGTTGACGTAATTGATGACGCGCACGAGGATTTTGCCCGCCGGACGGCTGTCGTAGTAGGCGAAGGGCAGCTGCTGCAGGTGCGCGAAGAGGTCTTTGCGGATATCGTAGATGATCTGCTGACTGACGAACGCCATGATGCGGGAGCGGATGACCGTGAAGACGATGCCGACGATGATGATGCCCATGAACGCCAGCGCCATCTTCAGCAGCAGGTCAACGTTTTTCTGCGGCACAGCGACGTCCATGACGGTCTGGGTGATTTTCGGCACGGCGAGGCTCGTTACCGATGCCAAGGCGGACAAAAGCAGCGCCAGCAGCATCTTCCACTTGTGCTTGCCGATGTAAACGCCCACGCGCTTCAAGTGCCGGAAGTCAAACGGGGTTTCCAAGCGCTCGTCTACGTCAAATTTGTTGCGCGCCATGTTACATCACCTCCTGCGGAGCGGTGTCGGGCGTGATGCCGTTTTGCAGGCAGTACGTTTCGTAGTAGTAGCCGCGATGACGCAGCAGCTCCTGATGCGTGCCGCGCTCGGTCACGACGCCGTCCTTCAAAATCAGGATGAGGTCAGCATCCTTGACGGAGGAAATGCGCTGGGCAATGATCAGCTTCGTGCAGTCGTAGGGGAGCTGACGCAGCTGCGCCTGAATGTACTTCTCCGTCTCCATATCGACAGCGGAAGTGGTGTCGTCCATGACGAGGATGCCGGGCTTGACCGCCAGCGCGCGCGCCAAGGCAATGCGCTGCTTCTGCCCGCCGGAAAGCCCCACGCCGCGTTCACCGATAATCGTGTCGTAGCCCTCGGACAAGCCCTTGATGAAGTCGTCCGCAGCCGCGCGGCGGGCGAAGTCGTGCACTTCGTCCTCCGTCAGCGTCTGGTCGCCGAAAGCAATGTTGCCTTCCACCGTGTCGGAAAAGAGGAAAACATCCTGCGTCGCCGTGCCGATGCCGTCGCGGAGCTGCTGCAGCTTCCACTTGCGCACATTGCAGCCGTCAACGGAAATGCTGCCGCTGGTCACGTCGTAGCAGCGGGCGAGCAGCTGAATCAGCGTCGTTTTGCCGGAACCGGTCGGCCCCATGATGGCGACGGTCTGCCCCGGCTTGGCGGAGAACGTTACGTCGGACAGCACCGGCTGCGAGCCGTAAGCGAAGGACACATGGTCAAAGGAAATCGCACCCTCGATGTGGTCGTGATTCACCGCGCAGGAGCTGTCCACAATCTCCGGGCGGGAGACTTCAATCTCCATGACCTTGTTCGAGCAGGTGATGAAGCGCTGCCAGTCGTTGAGCAGGTTGCCCAGCTGCCGCATGGGGACGCTCAGCGTCCACGCAAGCTGGGTGAAAATCGTCAGTTCGCCTGCCGTCATGCCGTCGGTAATCATCAGGTAGCCGCCGAAAAAGACGGTCAGCAGCGTCATGGCGTTTGCCAGAATCTCGATGAAGGGGTAGAAGGACAGCCAGCGCTTGTTGATATCCAGATTCGCATCGCGGAAGGCGCGGGAACGCTCGTCGAAGCGGTTCTCCTCGTATTCCTCACGCGCAAACGCCTTCACCACGCGGTTTGCCGCAATGTTCTCCTGCGCCTTCGCGTTCATGTCGCTCATCTTGTCGCGCATGTCCACGAACATCCGCCGCGCGCCCTTGGAGTACACTTTCGTGATAATCATCAGCAGCGGCGTGACGCAGACCATTGCCAGCGCGAGCTTCCAGTTCACCGAGAACAGGTAAATCGACGACGACACGAACATGACGATGCTGTCTACCGCCACATAGTCTATGTATGCCAGAAAATGGCGGCACCAGTCCGTGTCGGCGGACAGGCGCGTCATCAGGTCGCCGGTGCGGTGAATGTCGAAGAAGCGCATGTCCTGATACTGCAGACGCGTGAACAGCCGCATGCGCAGGTTCATCAGCGTGTTCTGGGAGGAATGCTCCAGCAGGACAACCATCAGGTAGCGCAAACCTTCGCGCGTAACCTTGACAATCAGCATCGCCAGCAGCAAGCCGAGGAGCGGTTCGGGGTTCTGCGCGACGATGACATCATCCATCAGGCGCATCGTCAGGTAGGGGTTGATGAGCAGCATCAGCGACGTGACGGCACTGATGATGAGGCCAAGAATGTGCCACTTGTGGTAGCGCTTGTCCATTACGCCCCACAGCCATTTGATATTCTCCATCGGTTACTCCTTATACAGGGTCGATTCGATTTCCTTTGTCACAAAGTCAGCAATGCGGATTTTCCATTCCTCGTCTGGGTGGACTTCGCCGTGAGAGCGGGCAACACTGCGGTCAAAGCCGCTTCCGTAGAAGCTGTCGATGCAGTGCACACCCGTTTTCTGCGCGACTTTCTGGATGACACTGCGTTTGAGCAGCCCGTGAGATTCGTCCATCCATGCCTGCGGGGTGTATGTTTGCAGCGGCGTGGCGAGGAAAATCGCCGCGTTCGGGCAGACCGTCTGCAATGTCCGCACCGCCCAGAGCAGCGCAGATGCCATCGACGTGCGGGTCAGGTCGGCGTAGGGGAGTTCACATACTGCCGCAAAGTCATCCACCGGAGCGTTTTCCGGTTGATTGCCGTCATTGGTGGAGATGGCGATGTAGATGACGTCCGGCGTGCTCAGCGTGCCTGTGCCGACACCGATTTCCGCCGGAATCGCATACTCGACGCCATCCACCGTCCAGCGGATGATGCTGCCCTTCGGCGTAAGCGCCTGCAAAACGCGCCGCACCTGATTGGACAGCACGTTGTCCGCCGTGTTCGTGTTCGGCGGCTCGATGAGCGTTACAGGCGTGATGTTCCTATCGCCTTCGTGCCAGTCGGAGCAGGTTGCGTACCCGCAGGCGGCATTCAGCACCTCCTGCGCGTTCAGCCGATGCGCCACCATCGTGCCGATACCGCTGACATGGTCGCTGGTGATGCTGTCGCCCATGCAGCAGAAGCAGCGGATGTTCATGGGGTTGTCCTCCCTTGGAGAAAGACGTGTCGTTCAGTCGTAAGTTCATTAGAAACGGTTTGATGATAGCACGGTTTTTTCCTTGTTTCAAGGGGGCTTTTGGAAAGATTTCGACAATATTTCTTGCCCATCAGTTAAGTAACAAAAAACCGGGAAATTCAAGAACAAAAGGCACAATGCAGCGATAAAAACCAGCGACAGGAGTGGCGAAAGCGAAGGTGCCCAGCAGACGACCGCGGACTTCGTCCGTTTTCATTGCCCTCTGGAAGCATGGAAAAGACCAGTTCAACCATGCCCATCAGCATAGAATCAGAAAAAACCACCCAACGAAACCATTTTCGTTCTGGTAAGAAATCAGACATTCTTGACAAAACACAATTTTTGTGTATAATTAAATTATTGCATCATCCATTCCATAGACCCCCAAGACGCTAAGGGAGGAAATTAAACATGAAACACTGGGTCGCACAAGCGCTTTCTCTGCTGATGGCACTCTGCTTGTTTCTGCCCTGCTTCGCCGCAGCGGAAGAAGCCGCGCAGACCGCCGTCACCATCGAATTTGAGGATGGCAACGCCGCCGCATTCAGCCAGTCTGGCACCTGCACCGTCGGTGTGACGGAATCGCAGGCACACAGCGGTAAGCAGAGCCTGCGAGTTTCTGGACGCGGCAGCAATAACTGGGACGCCGTTGACCTCTCCGCTGCGTCGCTTGGCATCGAGGCCGGCGCGAAAGTCCACCTGTCCGCCTGCGTCTACGTCGAAAGCTCGGAAGACGGCGTTATGGCGATTGGCAAGGCGGGCGGCGATTACGCCTACTACGCGCAGGTAAACGTCAAGGGCAAGGAGTGGACGGAAATCTCCTGCGATTTCGAGGCGGACGCGGGCGTCAACATCCGCTTCCTCACGGCGTCGGATAACTATCTGGGCGAAAACTACTGCCTTGATGACGTTACGCTGACCATCACCGCGCCCGAAAAAGTGGATTACTCCGACGCGCCGCAGATTCACTACACGTCGGACTTTACCAGCGGCACGGACGGCTGGTATGCGCGTTCTGCGGGCGGTGCCGCCATCGAGACGACCGCTGACGGGCTGTACATCACTGGGCGTACCGCGACGTGGAACTCTCCCGGCCGCGACTTCGACCTTGTGCCGGGGCGCGTCTACAACCTGTCCGTGCAGGTGAAGCAGGACGAGATGGATTCGTGCAGCTTCATCCTGTCCGTCGCCCATACCCGCGACGGCGAGGAATCCTATGAGAACATTGTCACCGGCACGGCGAAGAAAGGCGAATGGGCAATGCTGTCCGGCTCGTACATTCCCGGTCGGTATGACAAGTATGTGCTGTACGTTGAGGGCGCGGGAAAGGAAACGTCCTTCACCATTCGCAATTTCACCTGCGACGAGAAGATTGACTCCTTCGACACCACTTCGCTGCCTGCCCTCAAGACGCTCTATGCGGATAAGTTCGATTTCGGCACGGCGGTTGTTGCCAGTGAAGTGGCGGACAGCAAACGCATGGCGTTCTACGGCAGCCAGTTCACCATCATGACCGCAGGAAACGAGATGAAGCCGGATTCGCTGCTGGACATGGCGGAATGCCGCAAGCTCAGCCGCACGGACGACACGGCCGTCGCTGTGAAGTTCGACAACTGCATTCCGTTCCTCGATTGGTGCCGCGACAATGGCGTGAAGGTGCATGGGCATGTGCTGGTGTGGCACTCCCAGACGCCCGAAGCCTTCTTCCATGAGGGCTACGCGACCCATAAGCCGCTGTGCAGCCGCGAAACCATGCTCGCCCGCATGGAAAGCTACATCCAGCAGGTGCTGACGTGGACGAACGAGAATTATCCGGGGCTGATTGTCTCGTGGGACGTTGTGAACGAAGCCGTGGCGGACGGCAGCGACCAGCTGCGCGAATCCAACTGGACAAAGACGGTTGGTCAGGATTTCGTGAACCGCGCGTTTGAGTACGCCCGCAAGTACGCCGCGGACGGCGTGAAGTTGTACTACAATGATTACAACACCCCCCTTGACCCCAAGCTGCACGGCATCTGCGTCCTGCTGGACAGCCTGATTGCGGATGGCACGATTGACGGCTACGGCTTCCAGGCACACTACTCCGTCGGCAGTCCGACGATTGACCGCGTGGATTGGGCGTTCCAGCAGATTGCCAAGCGTGATTTGCTCCTGCGCGTGTCCGAACTTGACGTGGGCATTGACGATACAAGCGAGGAAAATCTGCAGAAGCAGGCGAAGTATTACGGCAACCTGATGAAGATTTTCCTGCGTTACGCCGACCGCATCGAAGCGGTGCAGGTATGGGGCACGGTGGACGACCTGAGCTGGCGCGCGGACGAGTACCCGCTCCTGTTCGACAAGGATGCCCAGCCGAAGCCCGCGTTTGACACGCTGGTGGAACTGGCACAGTAAATCCATCATAAAGGCAGCACCGCACAATCCATTTGCCAGCCGACCACCTCATTTGTGCGGTGTTACCCTAACTTTAAGGAGGCGACGAAGATGAAGAAGAAGAGTTTTGCCATATTGCTGGCTGCGGCGCTGCTGCTGTACCTGCTGCCGGGAATGGCGCTGGAAGCGAAGGCGGAAACCGTCCGCAACATATGTTTTTTCTGTAAGAAACAGGCAGATCTTGAGATTACAGGATTCGAGCGATACAACGACGATCAGCATTATGTAATTTACAAATGTCCACTCTGCGGTAAAAGCAAACATGCCATATTTCTTGGCAATCCAATCATCTATCACTCTGGCGGCACCGAAACGCCGACCTGCACCACGGGCAAAACCTGCGCCCAGTGCGGCGCTCAATACGGCAAACTCGGTCACGACTGGGGCGCATGGCAATCCAGGGGCAACAACAGTGCGCATTTCCGCACCTGCCAGCGCGACGGCTGCGATGCGGTCGACACCGCAAGCTGCTCCGGCGACAGCAGCGCGACCTGCATCACCCTGGGAACATGCACTACCTGCGGCGGGCAGTACTACAGCGCACATACCTTCCCTGCGAATCAGGGCTGGGATTCGGATGCCGAAAACCACTGGGTTAGCTGCACCGTCTGCCACGAAGCGAAAACTAAGGTGGGCGCACATTTCTTCGTTCAGGGCAACGATAGCTCGTGCCTTAAGTCCGCAGCCACCTGCGTTTCTCCGCCCGTGTACTACACAAACTGCGCTTACTGCTACCGCAAGGGAACGGATACTTATGTACACCCATGGTATGGACCTGACCCGAACAACCACGACCTGGTGCACCACGACGCGAAAGCGCCCACCTGCACCGAAATCGGCTGGGATGAATATGACGCCTGCCAGCGTGAGGGCTGCGATTACACCACCAAGGTGGAAATCCCTGCCCCCGGGCACGATTATACCGAAAAGGTCGTCAAGCCCACCTGCGAAAAGGTCGGCTACACGCTGCACACCTGCAAAAAATGCAATGACAGCTATAAGGATCACCAGACGAAGACGCTGCTGCACTGGTATGGCGAATGGACGAGTAACGGCGACGGCACGCACAGCGCGACCTGCAAGCGCAAGGATTGCAAGCACGTCGGCAAGACCGAATGCGCCATCGTCGAATTCAAGCAGGATGAAGCAACGCGCACGCTCTGCCCCGTATGCGGCAATGTAAGCGATGGCATACATCTGGCGCTGGTTGAAGAAGTGACGGCGGAGGGCGAGCATCTGCCCTATGGCGAGCTGGTGCTGCGCATGGGTGAAACTGCGAACGGCAATACGCTGCTGAGCGTCTGCTTTGAAGTTTCCGGCAAGCTCACCCAGCCGAAGGGCGAGGTAAAAATCACGATGCCCGCCGATCTGCTGAACGGTGTTACCCTGGCGCTGCTGAATGCCGACGGTACGGAAATTGATCTGCCCTACATCGTGGAAGGTGAAAACGCAGCGTTCACGCTGGACTTCACCGATGCAGAAATTCCCACCGCGCTGATTCGCCTGATACCGACAGCGGAATAATCCCATTTCATAGCGTTTTTAAGGCCGTTGCAGAATACGAATTCTGCAACGGCCGTTATGTGTGCCCGGCTTAGCCGAAGGCAAGGGTGTCCATCGAGAGGCGGAGTCTGAAGGAAGCCGGATGCCAGCGGGCAAACGCCCGAACCGACGAACAGAAATCACATAGTAGACCGTAGAGGGGCGGACGAGTGTGCCGAGCAACACAAAGTCCAATGCTGCCCGAATCCCGTGCGGTAAATGTGGCGGTTATGTGGAAGAAAAAGGCGGCTGCCAGGTTTATCCCCCTGACAGTCGCCTCACTGCTTACTTCTTTTCTACTTTGCTGCTGCCGCGGATGGTCGCATCCGGCTTGGCGGCCTGCTTCATGAACGCCGACGGGCTGATGCCGACGATGTTCTTGAACTGCTTGGAGAAATGGTACGGATCCTGCATCCCGACTTCGATGCCTGCCTGACGAACCGTGTGCCCTTCCTCGCGCAGCAGCTCCTTCGCGCGTTCCATCTTGCAGTGCAGCACATACGACAGCGGCGGCATGCCCACTTCGCTCACGAAGCGCTTGCGGAACGTTTCCATCGGCATACGGGAAATTGCCGCCATCTCCGCCAGAGAGAAGTTGTCCTTGTACTGATTCGCGCGCAGGGTGTCCACGACCTTCGCAATCTCGTGCGAAAGCATCGCGTCCATGGCGACCGGCTGACCCCAGTGGCTTGCCAGCATCCCGTACATCAGGTGCTGCAGCTGATATGTCGCGTCGCTGGTGTCCGTGTGGCGGACGATGACCTGCACAATCTGCTTCGCCAAGTACATCTGGCTCGGCAGCGCCCCCTGCTTCAGCGGCATATGCAGCAGCGCGCCCATCTTGCGTACGACCATCGGCGCAAGCGGGCCTTCCAGCGCAATCCACACGCAGCGGACGCTTTCGTCAATCTGCAGGGCAGCGTCGCGGTTGCCGGCGGGCAGGAAGCACGTTTCCTGCTGTTTCAGCGTCAGCTCATGCCCCTGCCAAACCAGCGTCGCTTCGCCTGCCTCCACCGCGAACCAAATCCACTGGTCATGCGGCTTAATGGGGCGTCTCCCTGCCTCAAACATCGCCGTGCCTGCCGCGTGAATCCACGCACCGCTGGAGCGGGTCAAGCTGCCCGGCTTGTGGTATCCTTCCACCACCATAGTATCCGCCGCAGCCTCTACGTCTGCGAACAGGTAAGACTCCATGCCCTTCATCCTCCTTCAACCAAATGGCACAATTGTCATTATGGCTATTATAATGCCCAAATCGGTTGATTGTCAAGAGGATTACACGATTTTCCCGAAATTTTTCTGAAGGATAGCTGTGCGTGCCCGAGGATGGATGAATGCCATCCAATACAGGTTAGCTTTGGCAAACTTTTCGCCCGAAAAACAGCAAATGTACAATTCTGCCCTTGACAAGCGCGGGATGAGCGGACTATAATAAATGCGGATATGCGGCAATAATGCCGCCGAACGGAGGAATTTTCTCCATGATGCTGTCTGTGCTGTTTCCGTTTACGTTCCCGGCGTTTTTCGCCGGGCAAATTGACGTGCCGTGAAGCAGCAGCCGCAGCGATTGAGGAAAACATCAGGCGCGGAAGCTCTTTTGCGGGCTTCCGTGCTTTTTTTCGTCCATTTGAGCCAATAATGATTTTGAGCCAATAATGATTGACGCAGGAGGTTGAACACCATGATTATCGTCTTGAAGCAGGGTACGACCCAGCAGGAAATCGACACCGTCACCAATGCCGTCGTTGCGCGCGGCGTATCCGTCAGCCCGATTGTCGGCACGGAGATGACCATCCTCGGTCTGACTGGCGACACGAGCCGCATTGACCCCGACCAGCTGGAATCCTTCCACTGCGTCGAGCGCATTATGAAGGTTGCCGAGCCGTTCAAGAAGGCGAACCGCGCGTTCCACCCCGCGCCGAGCGAAATCAAAATCGGGAACACGGTTGTCGGCGGCAAGAAACTGGCGATTATGGCTGGCCCCTGCTCCGTGGAGAGCAACGAGCAGATTACTGCCGTGGCGCAGGCGGTGAAGGACGCGGGCGCGACGGTGCTGCGCGGTGGTGCGTTCAAGCCGCGCACGTCCCCGTACTCCTTCCAAGGACTGGCATACGAGGGGCTGGACATGCTCTGCCATGCGCGCGAGCAGACCGGGCTGCCCATCGTGACCGAGCTGATGTCTCCCTACGACATTGACACCTTCGTGGACAAGGTGGACTGCATTCAGGTCGGCGCGCGCAACATGCAGAATTTCGACCTGCTGAAACAATTGGGGAAGATTCGCAAGCCGATTCTGCTTAAGCGCGGTTTGTCCGCCACCATCGAGGAGTGGCTGATGAGCGCGGAGTACATCATGGCGGGCGGCAATGAGCAGGTGATTCTGTGCGAGCGCGGCATCCGCACGTTCGAGACGTACACGCGCAACACACTCGACCTGTCCGCCATCTGTGCGGTGAAGAAGCTGAGCCATCTGCCGGTGATTGTCGATCCGAGCCACTCGACCGGTAAGAGCTGGATGGTGCAGCCGATTGCGCGCGCGGCGATTGCGGTTGGCGCGGACGGCGTGATGATTGAGGTGCACAACGACCCGGCGCACGCGTTGTGCGACGGTGCGCAGTCGATTACGCCCGCCGCGTTTGTGGACGTGATGGCGGATATTCGGAAGATTGCAGAAGCCGTTGGGCGCGAGGTGTGATGATGAAAAAAACTCCCCTGCTTGATATGGACAGGGGAGTTTTGAATATTGACCTTTTTGTTTATTGTGTGATGTTGCCGCAGGGGAATCGCCGCTGCGGAGGCGACAAGGGGGCTTTCCGGTCGCCCCCTTGACCCCTTCGGCGCGGTCACTCCCATGTTGCTTGGTTTCTACCGGAAATTTAGCGAACCGTAGGTTCGCTGGATAAACACGCGGACACT
>ULXH01043043.1_pt1 | contig 11395 bp, 9 predicted proteins | sample 1961101 | NCBI WGS metagenome assembly ULXH01 (sample SAMEA4835833, study PRJEB28245) | human gut metagenome | biome: gut microbiome; material: fecal sample | place: Denmark | collected 2008 | reverse complement strand
TACCCTATCGGAATACCCAGTAATCGAAACAAGGTTTAATGGCCAGTTAAGAATCATGGATAAACCAAAACAAGGTGTAAGATACTTTATTGGTGCTGACGTTGCTACGGGACGTTCTAATGACTACTCAGCTTTTACTTTGGGTGATTCTAATGGAGAAGAAGCTGCAGTATTTAAAGGGAGAATCCCAGTAGAGAAGTATGCTAAAATCTTGGGCAACCTGGGAAAAGAATTCAATTGGGCAACAATTGCCCCTGAAACTAATGATATTGGTTTGGCAGTAACAACCTTACTTCAAACCGAAGGATATCCTCAATTGTATTATCATAAAAAGCTTCTCAAAAAGAAAGGAAAGTCAAGGCCAGAAGTAGAACAATATCCCGGATGGATAACCACATCTAAGAACCGATCTCTAATCATTGATGGATTGGAAGAAGATATCAGAAAAGATAACATTACAATTAAGGACCCATTTTTTGTTCAAGAGGCTTATACCTTTATCTATGATTCAATAGGCAGGCCAGTAGCAATGGGTAAACACAACAGAAACAATCAAACCTCAGACATTGACATGGATGAGGAAACCTATTCGGATGATAGTATTTTTGGTAAAGCAATATACAATCATGTGAGGAAGAATTACAAACCTTCATTGATAATTCAACCTAAATAACAAAATATATGGTATTACAATCAATTGGGAATTGGTGGTTAAACTTAATTGGTGTTCGGAGGGATGATTCGAATGCCTATAAGGATAAACCAAAGTCTGACCCCAATCCAAGAACCACAGCCCCTATCCCACCAGGTAGGGTTTCTGTGTCTAATGATACTACTGATATGTTATCTGTATTAAAGGGAGAAGCTGACTTTGTTACTCCTTCTTTTCGTACAGAAATCATCCCACTTATCAGAAGTCTTTATAAAGTTAACCCAGATGTAGGTATAGCTGTTCAGGATATGTTTAAGTTGGGAAATACGAAACATTTTATCGAATTCCCACATAATACTCCGGAAGAAGCTTTAAAAATGAGGAAGCATCTCCGGGATGTTTCTAAAACCTGGTCTAATTATACAGCAGGTATCTTTGGCTTAGTAAACAAGATGTTTGTTCAAATGCTTGTTTCTGGTGCCATGAGTATGGAAGCAGTACCAAAAAAAGACCTATCTGGGATTGAAAGCATTATCTTCATTAAACCAGAGGACATTGTATTCCAAAGAGATCAAAATGGTAAATATCGACCCTACCAATTGAACAAAACTTGGAATCATGGTAAATCAGAAAGGTTAATTGAACTTAACCTAAATACCTACATCTACCTTTCAATGTTCAATGATACTGATGAACCTTATGGGATTCCAACTTTCATGGCTGCATTGGATTCATTAAAGACCCAATCAGATATGAAAATTAATACCAAGCATATTATGGAATTGGTTGGTATGATGGGATTCTTAGAAGCCAAAATGGCAAAGCCAGATATATTACCAAATGAAAATCCTAAAGCCTATGAAGCCCGATTAAATCGAATGCTTCGGGAGTTAAAGGTTAACACAAGGGAAGGATTAAAAGATGGTACTGTAGCTGGCTTTATCGATGATCATGAATTCAAGTTAAATTCCACTACCAAGGATATGGGTAACTTGGATAAACCCTGGAACATGAATCAACAATCAGTGGCTAATGGTTTGGGTATTTCTGGTTCTCTTATTGGGGTATCCAATGACAACAAAACAGAGGGTGGAACAAGTATCATGTTCTCCAAAATGATCTCTCAGCTTGCGAATTTACAGGAATTTGCAGTTTATGCTCTTGAATTTATCTATTCACTAGAATTGAGATTAGCTGGACTCCCGAATAAAGGATGTAAGGTTAGATTCTTTACTTCCACGATTAATGATGAAGTCAAAATTCAACAGGGTAAAGAGTATAAGATTCGTAATCTTAATTCTCTATATGCAGCTGGTATCATTAGCCAAGATCAATATGCCTTCGAAATGGGTTATGAAAAGCCCAATGAAAAGGAACCCAGAGTTCCATTAAACAAATTAGAAGATGGTGATGATGGGGCTAAAAAACAGAAAAGGGAAGCTGACAAGGATAAATCCGATAGATCACAAAGGGATAAGTCCAAAACAGTTCCTAAACGAAAAGATGGTGACACTAAAGAAAGGTAAATATTATGGGACAATTTAAAAAAGGGAAACAGGATACCATAGTAATTGGAGAAGGCCATTCTCTAATGCTTGGGCATATGCCAAACTCGATTCCTTCAGATGCTTATTCAGAATTAAACTTTGGCTTAAACAAGTCAGGGATAGAGAGTTATGGTTTTTGGAGTAATTCCATTAATTATAACACATTTTATCCGGGAGTAACCCAAGAGGAATTTATGCCTAAGGATACTGATTTCATTGAACCCGTTTATCGATTGCTTTCCGAGGTAATCGTAAACAAAGAATGGAACCCAGTAGACTTCAGTCGTAATGGAGCATTAAAAGCTTCATTAAAAATGTTGGTAGGGCAAACAGTTAACTGTGATCATTCAACTGATGTAGCAAATGCAATCGGTAGTGTAAAACAAACCTTCTGGCAAGAATCATTTAAACAGGATGGCATCGTAATCCCTGCGGGAATTAACGGAGTATTAAAAATTGATGCTAAGGCAAATCCCAGACTTGCTAGAGGAATATTAATGGACCCACCAAGCATTCATTCCAATTCAGTATCTGTAAGATTCATTTGGGATAAATCACATCCGAACTTGGATGAAGATGAATTCTGGAATAAATTGGGTACATATGATGAAAAGGGTAATCTGATTTGTAGAGTAGTAAAGGAAATCGTATCCTATTACGAAACTTCTCTGGTATCTCACGGAGCTGACCCATTTGCCCAGAAAATCGATGAAAATGGGAATATCAATGATCCGAAATTTGCTTCGAAACAAAGTTACTCGGCAAACAGAGGTAATGATATCGAATATTATTTCATGGATTATAAAAAACTCATAGATACTGAGAGTATTAACAATACTACGGTATTTAATATGAAATCTGATAATTCATCTGATCATTCAAACAACAAAAATTCTATCAATATGAAAGAAAAGGAATTGCTTGCCCTCTTAGTAGGTACAGGGATGTTAACACTTGCCGAGGGCAAGGAAGTTAACCTTGACAACGTTAAAGAGGCAGTTACTTCATTGGTAGCTTTGAAAAATTCTTTAGAAACTCAGGTAGAGGAATTGAATAATTCCAAAACTGGTTTGGAATCCAAGGTTACTGAGTTAACTGCTAAGGTAACTGAATTGGAAAACGCAGCTCAGGTTAACAAAGTAATGGCAGAACTGGGAGCCAATCATTTGAGGAGCTTGCAGGAAAGCACAGTAGAAACTTACAAAAAGATCTATGGTGAAAAGGCTGATGAAGCAATTGTAACCTTGATCACAGGAACCTCCGATGTTGCTCAGCTAACTGCATTAAAGAAAACTTATGATGCAGAACTGGAAAAACAGTTCCCTTTAACTTGTTCTGCATGTGGCTCTCACGATGTAACTAGAGCTTCTTCTCAGGCTGAGGATGAAGAAGGTACTACCTCTACAGACAAACCCAAATCTCTTCAGGACATTGCTCGCAACATAGCAAGCAACAAAAACAAAGGGTCAATCATTTTTAAATAATCTCTAAAAGTCAATCAATATGGCAGACTTCACTAAATTCGGAGGAACTACTCCTCGAGTGGTGATTTACAAAAGTGAATCCCACAAATTACATCAGGCATTCCCTGTTAAAGCTTCCGTAAAGATTTATGCTGGAAACCCGGTAGCAATTACCACTGATGGTACAATTGAATTGCTGACAAAGGATAACGAAGCTAACTACTTGGGAATCGCAGTTACCGATAACAATAACCCAGCTTACAAAGAATCAGCAAATGCAGGTCCCGTGGAAGTAACAGTTGCTGTTCAGGGTTTCATGATTATCAATGCAATCTCAGAAGCCGCTTTAAATGCGGGTCCAGTAGAAATTGGTACTGGCATGGATGATACTAACCATTTCACTAAGTTCAAAACTTTCACTCAGGCTGGTGCTGATGCTGCAACTCGTCCCGTGAATTTTATCTCCCTGACAAAAGCTTCAGCAAAAGATGAGCTGATTCAGGTATTATGTAAATAACAAAAAGAACAGAAAGATATGTCTGAAACAAAGAAGAATTTAACAAAAGAAAACTTGCTCAAGGAATTGCCCGAAATGGGAAAAAACCTTGATGCAATCAGAAAAGGTACGAATACCGAGTTATCTGCCGATATCTCAATGGCAGAAGTAGTAAACGAAAGATATGGAGTTTCAATGGATCAGTATCTCTCCACTTTGGGTATCGATACAAAAAAAGATACATTGCAGAACCTTTTCACAATGCCCGATCAGTCAGTTCGCTGGGTAGTTCCTGAAATCATCCGTGCTGCTATCACATTGGGTCTTCGTCAGGCTCCATTCTATCCGAACATCATTGCGGGTGATCAACCGGTAAATGGTTTGCAGGTAACTATGCCGTATATCAACATGTCTGATGCTGCTCCTGCAAGAGTAAATGAAGCTGAAACAATTCCGTTGGGAACAATCTCTTACGGACAGAAACAAGTTTCTATCTTCAAAATCGGTAAGGGTATCAAAATTACTGATGAAGTTAAAAACTACGTTTCTCTGGATGTGATGGGGATTTTCCTTCGTGACTTTGGTATTCAGTTGGGGTATGCAATGGATAACCTTGCAATCGACACGGGTATCAATGGTGACAAAATCGATGGTTCAGAATCCGCTCCAGTTATTGGCGTAGGTACAACTTCAGAAGGTATCCAATATCGTGATTTGCTCCGTATTTGGATTCGAGGTTCTCGTATGGGCCGTAACTTCACATCAATGATTGGAGGAGAAGACGAAGCATTGAATATCCTGGATTTGCCCGAATTCAAGGTAAGATCAAATGGTACTACAGAAGCTACTCTGAATCTCCATACTCCGGTACCTAACCGTGCAGACTTCTGGATTCATGGTGGTATCCCTGCAAATCAGTTGATGCTTATCGATAAAGCTGCTGGTATGATTAAGCTTACTGCTCAGCCTCTGATGTTGGAATCAGAAAGAATCGTTTCCAATCAGACTGAAGCTATGTATGCTTCTCTTACTACTGGCTTCTCAAAAATGTACAGAGATGCAATCGTTATGTTGGATTCCAGCAAGGCATTCTCTTCCAATGGATTCCCAGAATATATGAACCTGGATCCTCTGATGTCAGTAAATCTGGAGTAATTTCCTTTTTCTTCGGTCTTTTTCTATCTCATCCCAGCCCATGGGAATTTATGGGCTGGGATTTATTACATAACAACATATAAAAATACTTAAGATATGAAATATTTGAAATTAGGCGATAACGCAACCTCATTCTATGATATGGGGACGGGCCTTAAAATTTCCGGTAAAGATGTAGTTGCTGTAAATGAAGCCTACATTAATCAAGGTAAAAGAACAAGAAGAGCTCTTCAGGGCGGTCATTTGATTTATGCAACCAAAGAAGAGTATGAAGAAGCTAACGGTGTAAAGGCAGAATCCGAAAACAACACCGTAGAAAGCCTTTCGAAGAAATTCTATAATCTCTACCAGTCTGGGAAATCAACAAAGGAATTAGCTGATGCTTTCAATAAAGCTCAGTTGGTGAAGATTGCTGAAGCTGCAGAATTGGAAGTAGAAGATGCAGATACAAAATCCAGTTTGGTAGAAGCCATCATCGAACAGATCGAATCCACCGATGATGAAACTGATGAAGAGTAAACCTCTCTCAACATACTCAATATAAATTCATAATGGGGCAAATGCCCTAAAAGTCCTAAAAATATGGTAACAAATTTTTCATTCCAAAAAAACGGGTTATCAGTATCTTTTAGAGACCTTTCAACCGGAGTCCCAGATGGTAGTACATATCACTGGGACTTTGGCGATTTTAAAGGGTCCGAAGAGAGAAATATTACCCATGAATATGAAAGCTCTGGGTTTTACATAGTGACCCTTAAAATTACAGCTCCTGCAGTTGGAGAAGAAGAACCTCAAGTAGGTGAAAAACAATTAAGGTTAGGAATCAGTGATATGTCCAAAACACAACTCTCGGATTCAATATATAACCTTATCAATTCCTATATCCCAGAAAGTTTACTTCCTTACCTTTCAGATATCGACAAACAAGCCTACATCGAAAAATGGCAATTATATATCCAACCTCTTGTTTGTCGACCCTGTGGAAAAGAAATCCCATTAGAAGAATATAACAATGAGCTTGCTTATGAAGCTCTAGAAAACCAATTAATAATGGAGTTATCCGCATATGACTTCCTTACAGTGGGAATCATTAATATGATGAGATCAGCTACGGATATAATCCAAAACGAAACAAACAGCTCAACACAAAAACCTGGAGAAGGTGAAGGTGGAGAAGCTAATGCAAACCAAAGAGTAAAGGCAATCACAACAGGCCCAACAGAAGTTCAATTCTACGAAGGATTATCTGGAGATTCAGCATCCTCTTTGGCTAAAACAATCACAGGAGCATTACAACCGGGTGGAGTAATTGATACATTAAAGGCTAATCTATGTATGCTTGCGGGAAGGCTATGTATTTATCTCCCAATCTGTACTCAACCTAGAACAGTTAAAGTTCCTAAGGTTGTTAATCGAAGAAAACCAGGACCAATCGGAGGTCCCAATCCAGTCAGTATATTAAATCCTTCAAACATTTAAAGCTATGAGTGTATTTATTGGATATCCCAGTTTCATGGCATATCAAATGATGAAAGGTAAAAAAGGTAATAATGATGGGTTTCCATCTATTCCTGGTATGATTGCCAGATATTCAGCATTAGGTCTTACTAATGAACAGATGGCTGCCAATCCCGTATGGGTTGATAAGACGGGTAATGGGCATGATTTACAGATGAAGAATTTCGCTTGGAAGGGAATGTCCGGGGTTGGCGGGTATGGCGATGAAAATTACCAAACATTCTACAAATTCACATTAGATAATTATGTCTTTATAGCTAGCCCACCTGGTGTTGAGCACATGAATTTTACGTTTAGGGTAACGGGGTTACAGCCTGGAAATAAATTAACATTAGCTTTTTTTGGAACAACGAATACTGTCTACGGTACATGGGACAAAGATGGCATATATACTGTTGATGCTGATATTGTTGAGGCAGGGAAACCAACATACTTTTATAACGGATATGGAGCAACCAGAGGAGAGTTTACGATTGAAATTCTTCCTCTCTACCCCGGCGCACTTGTCTTTGACGGAGTAGATGACTACGGTGTCTGTGATAACTTCCCTGTTCTGACTAAGGAAAAGGGATATACGGTTGTGGCGTTGAGACAGTGGATTGAAGAAAAGAACAGTGTAACAGCACTGGCATCTAATAGCAAAAATTGGAATCAGGATGGTGCATTCGTATTTGAGTATAATAACTTAGAAAACAATTATCCCAATATAGAAATATCTTTTGGTTCTAATAATATGTTTGATAGAGGACTATCTCCTTATTCCTATCAAACATCTAAATCGTATAATGGTAATTTAATAGAATCGGGAAGTTTTTTGGGAAGTGATAAATTGGTAGTCGCGAAGGCTAACGAAAATTTATCTCCAAACTCTAATGTCGCTATCTGGGAACTTGTATTTCTCGACCACGATGCCACCGAAGAAGAACTGACCAAGATCAAAAACTACTTTATTAAAACCTATCCTTGGTTGTTCTTCGATCAGGCTTGGACAGTGGTTGGAAAATCCAACGAAGACACAGATAGAGCTACTATTGTCAACATTACGGGCAATGGTAATGATCTTGTACTGTCGAATTTTGGGTTTGCAGAAGGGAATGGGTATGGGTTGTATGCTCAAAATTACATTTCATACGCCATTACTAACAGAGCTGTTTATACAAAAACCAATTCATCGATTCACGTTACAAAGTCTATAACAGCAGGGGTTAATTTCACAGAATCTGCGAGAGATGTAACCATTCCATCGTACAGAATAAAAGTTACTGGTATACAGTCTGGTCAAGAGATGATTTATAGAGGGAGTAATAATACTTTTTTAACGAATATTCCATCAGACGGAATTTATGTTCTTCCTGCTGTAGAAAATGGATCTAATTTAGGATTTCAATTTGTTTCGTATACGGGTGATTGTGATATCACCATAGAGCAAATCCCCGAATACGAAGGATACCTCATTACTGATGGGGTGGATGATAGAGTTGAAAGCAGTCTCTTTACACTTAATAAAGATTGGACGATTGTTGGCAATTGGACAATGTTATCAAATATTCCCTCCAATTGTGGTATAATAAAAGTGTCGTCTACGTTTTTGTATAATTCCCTTGATGGCGTAACTATCTACTTCGCGGGAGGACCCATTAAAATACAAAGTAAATCTATTAATGCCTTTTGTTCGGATGGAAGAATATATCTTAATGACTGGACGGAGATATTGAAACCTGATGTTCAGATAGCATCAGGTGGTAGTAAATCTAGTTTAAATATTGCATCTTACAGTGCTAATTTCACCAAAATGGCGTTTAAAAACCTAGCTATCTACGATGGTAAAAACCTCTCCAAAGACGACTGTATCAAAGCCTACAACTACCTCCAAACCCTAAAAGCAAAGTAACATTAAAAATTAATTGATATGAAATACGCAATTGTAGACATCGTGTGGTGCAAGTCCCACGGAGTAGAAGTCCTACCGGAAATGAGGACAAGTGTAGATCAGAGCAAGGTAATCTTGCATGAGGAATACCTTGCACCCTTCGATGATGAAGATTTTCCTCGCTATAGTTTTAGCGATCCGTCTTTTGTCGAACTACTGAATAGTGAAGAATGGACTTATCCAGAAGGAGAACAACCAGTAATCAATATGCAGTTCAGCAGATTGCTTGCATTGGATGCTTTAGACTTGGAAGCAAATTCAAAGATTAACACTTACAACTTAACTCCTTCAGAGGCATTGCAAGTAAAAGAAAGACACCCCAAATGGAAAATAGGTATAGATGTCGTTAAAGGACACAGATACCAATATGGTGGGGATCTTTGGGAAGTATTGCAAGGTCACAAAACACAGGAAAATTGGAAACCCTCTTTGGAAACAGCCTCCCTTTGGAAACGGGTTGATGAAGAACATGCAGGGACAAAGGATGATCCTATTCCTTATGCACCCCCAATGGAAATATTCAAGGATAAGTATTATACCCAATCCAAGGTATTATATAAATGTATAAGAGACAGTGGTCAACCATTATCTCATAATCTGTCTGATTTAGTAGGAAACTACGTAGAGAAAGCTTAATACCCATTTATGGCATTCTTAGTTAACGATTCGATATGGAAAAAATATAAGCATATCGTACAAAACTTCATTGACCAAGATGCAGGGTTACAAGAAGTGATTTGGTTAAAACATATCCAATATCCTTTACCATTTGGTGAAGATGATGATGAAAATAATTATGAAAGAATCCCTCTCCAAGCCCTAATCAATTACAATGCTTTCAGAACATGGCCTTTAAATGTAGGTACACCTTCTGGTGAATTGGATGAGATTAACTGTGCTATGTTAGTCTCACAAAAACAGCTTGTAGAAAAAGGGCTCACCAATAATAAGGGATATTGGACATTTGATGCTGCATTAGATAGATTCATCATTAATGGTGAATTATACATCTCAAAAGGTGATACTCAAGTAGCCCAGGCAAAAGATGAACCTATAGTATTTCAAGTATTACTCAGAAGACAAGAAGATGGCACAGATACAACGAATTAAAACTGGTGATACAAATTGGGGAGATGAAGCAACCAAGCTAAACACCAATTTCAACCAGTTAAATCAAAATAAGGTAGAGGCAGTCCCAGGTTCAAGGTTAATCACCGAAGAGGAAGCTCAGAAGTTAAATGATTTACAGAACTTGGAACAACCAAATTTAAACGAAACTGATCCAAGTAGTTTTGCTTATGTAAAGGGCCAAGAAAAAATCCAATTGATTATGAAGGCCCAAGAATTACAGAACCCTCCTACTTCATCAACATTAACCTATCAAGTAAACGGTGAAACTTTCAGTTATAAAATTGGTCAATTTGTAAGGGCAATCGTAGATGGAGAGCCCAAGATTTATCAATTATATAACATTGTAAACGGTTCTGCTGTATGGAAAGAAACAAACACTGGTTCTGGTGGTGGAGGTGAAGTTTCTGGATATGCCGAAGGATTCAGTTGGTACGAATTAACCAATCCAGGAGATATTAAGCCAGTAAATGGGATTACCCTAAGTAAATCCTTAGTAACCTATACAATTGCAGAAAGTGGAATTACTGGTGATACTACAAACATCTACAGCTTAATCGTTTGGGACCCAACTGATGCTACAGATAAAACAGTAACTTACAAAGCTAGTGCTGGATTAACAGTAGAAATCAATGAGGGAGTAATTGCTAATATTACAGCAGAACCTGGTGATTATACGATTACAATTACTACAGTAGACGGGTCTCATACTGCAACATTAAATGTAAAGATTCAACCTTCGGAGCCTGCTAATGTTCCGGTTGAATCCATATCTGTCAGTAAAGAAGTGGTAGAGATAGATACAAATAATAGGGGGGGGATTGACGTATCACAGTACATTACAGTTTTTCCTGACAATGCTACGGATAAATCAGTAACCTATGAGATATCAAGTTCTGATTCGAAGTATGCAACAGTTTCATCTAGTGGCATAGTAACAGCTAAATCAATAAACGGGTCATTCACAGTAAAGGTAAAATCGGTTAGTAATCCAGAAGTTGTAGCTACAATTAATATGGAAGCATATACAACGTTAACCGGTATATCGAAGTTAAATGACATGGTAATAGAGGGTCAAAATCAATCGGCTACCTTTAGAATATCGATAATACCAACTTATGCAAATCGATATGACCCTTTCACTGTTCAATCTTTAAACCCAGACATAGCTTCAGTAAGAGATTCTGGAGCTGATACTTATACTGTAACCAGTGTAGGATTGGGTACTACCCAGATATCGGTTACTAATGGGCCCATAAGTGAGCAATTCGATGTAACTGTACAAAGGGCAAACATTGCAGTAAAAAAAATAACATTATCAGAACAGAATAAATCAATGATAGCTGATGATGAGTTTACACTAACTGCAACAGTGGAACCTACCGATGCTACAGAAGAAATTGATTGGAGTGTTACTCCATCCGATCTCTTGGCAGTATCCTACCCAAACAATAAAACTGCAAATATCACTGCCCTAGTAAAGGTAGGGACTGCAATTGTATCTGC
>ULXH01068091.1_pt1 | contig 11562 bp, 9 predicted proteins | sample 1961101 | NCBI WGS metagenome assembly ULXH01 (sample SAMEA4835833, study PRJEB28245) | human gut metagenome | biome: gut microbiome; material: fecal sample | place: Denmark | collected 2008 | reverse complement strand
ATGCCTATGCGCGGCTCATTGCTCGCGTAACTTTCCATTTATTTCAGCTTCCAGATATCTCTGTTGTACTCTGCAATAGTTCTGTCGGAGGAGAAGAATCCGGCCTTGGCGATGTTCACTAACATCATCTTCTTCCACTTCTGCTGATCCTCGTAATCAGCAAATGCCTGATCCTTTACCTTGATGTAGTCCTCTAAGTCAAGCAGGGTCATGAACCAGTCTTTGTTCAGCAGCTCGTTGTACAGACGCTCCAGGTTCTCCTTTTTGCCGACCTTGAGCACTTCTTTGCTGACGATGAAGTCTACAGCCTCTTTGATCACAGGGCTCTTCTTGTAGTAGTCCTTAGAGACATAATCTGCCTTCTCGTAATGCTTGATCACAGTGTCGCTGTCCTTACCGAAGATGTAGATATTGTCATCGCCTACCAGCTCATGGATCTCTACGTTTGCACCGTCACTGGTACCCAGTGTTACGGCACCGTTTAACATGAACTTCATGTTACCGGTTCCGGATGCCTCCTTGGATGCCAGGGAGATCTGCTCGGAGATATCGCAGGCAGGGATCAGCTTCTCAGCATAGCTTACATTATAGTTCTCTACCATAACAAGCTTCATGTAAGGGCTGACTTCAGGATCGTTATTGATAATGTCGGACATTACCAGCAGGAGATGGATGATATCCTGAGCAATCACATACGCAGGCGCAGCCTTTGCACCGAAGATAAAGGTCAGTGGAGTAGAAGGCTTCCTGCCGCCCTTGATCTCCAGATATTTGTGAATGATATACAGTGCATTCATCTGCTGACGCTTATACTCATGCAGACGCTTTACCTGAATATCGAAGATGGAATCGGGATTCAGCTCCACGCCCTCCTTCTCCTTGATATAGGATACCAGTTCTGCCTTCTTGGTCTTCTTGATGTCGTAGATGGCATCCAGTACGGCCTGATCGTCCTTATGCTCTAACAGCTTCTGTAATTCATCCGCATCCTTCTTGTAGCCGTCGCCAATGGTCTGGGTCAGGAAGGCAGCCAACTCATGGTTGCAGGACAGCAACCATCTGCGGAAGGTAATACCGTTGGTCTTGTTGTTGAACTTCTCGGGATAGATCTTGTAAAAATGATTGAGTTCGCTCTGCTTCAGGATCTCGGTATGGATCGCTGCCACGCCGTTGACACTATAGCCATAGTGGATGTCGATATGTGCCATGTGCACTCTCTTGTCCTTGTCAATGATCTGAACTTTTTCGTCCTTATATTTCTTTGCCACACGGTCACTCAGCTCCTTGATGATGGGAACCAGCTGAGGCACTACTTCCTCGATATAAGCCAGAGGCCATTTCTCCAGAGCTTCTGCCAGAATGGTGTGGTTCGTATAAGCACAGGTGTGGCTTACTACGTCGATAGCTTCATCCATAGTGAAACCTTCCTCTGTGGTGAGAATGCGGATCAGCTCGGGGATAACCATGGTAGGATGGGTATCGTTGATCTGGATCGCTACATGCTCGGGCAGAGTATGCAGATCATAACCCTTTTCCTTTACTTCCTTCAGGATCAGCTGGGCACCGTTGCATACCATGAAGTATTCCTGATAGATACGCAGCAGATTACCTGCCTCATCGGAATCATCGGGATACAGGAACAGGGTCAGGTTCTTCTCAATGGCTTCCTTATCAAAAGTGATGCCCTTCTTTACCAGGCTCTCATCTACGGTCTCTACATCAAATAAATGCAGCTTGTTCAGTCCATTCTCATAACCTACGACATCAATATCATAAAGTACGGAAGTCACCTTGCGGTCACCGAAAGATACTTCGAATTTTGTGCCGGTATTGTTCAGCCAGGAATCCTTCTGGATCCAGTCATTCTTCTCGGCGTTCTGCAGGTGATCCTTGAATACCTGCTTGAACAATCCGAAGTGGTAATTCAGACCGATACCGTCCCCGGGAAGTCCCAGGGTAGCGATGGAATCCAGGAAGCAGGCTGCCAGTCTGCCTAAGCCCCCGTTACCCAGAGAAGGTTCGGGTTCTGCCTCTTCGATGTCTGCGATGGTTTTGCCGTTTTTCTTCAGGATATCGCTCAACTCCTCATAGATGCCTAAATTGATCAGATTGTTGGATAACAGCTTACCGATCAGGAACTCCATGGAAATATAATATACCTTCTTGTCTCCTGTAATGGCGGGAGTCTCTGCCATCTTCTCTTTGGTCAGCTGCAATACTCCGGTGTACAGCTGTGCATCGGTGCAGGCACCGATATTCTTGCCATATAATTTGCCGGTGATCTCATTTAAAGTCTGCTCTAAATTCATTTCAAACTCCATTCTGCACGATAGTTTTATTTTTGCCAAAATGAATGTACCGTGCCACACTCATTTTTTCATATTCTTTTTCTTTGTCTGGGTACTATACTTATTTTTGGTATCCCATCCCCTTGTCTCAGCTGTGCCTTGGGTATTTCCTATCCTTTTCGGCCTCCATACCCTTCCTGCCGCTGCGCCCGGGTATTTTCTGCAATTTTCGGCCTCTATACCCTTTTTCCCGCTGCGCCCTGGGTATTTCCTATCCTTTTCGGCCTCTATACCCTTTTTCCCGCTGCGCCCTGGGTATTTCCTATCCTTTTCGGCCTCTATACCCTTTTTCCCGCTGCGCCCTGGGTATTTCCTATCCTTTTCGGCCTCTATACCCTTTTTCCCGCTGCGCCTTGGGTATTTCCTGCACTTTCCGGCTTTTCATACCCTCGCAATACTGAGATTTTGTGTATGTCGTTCTCTTACAATACACAGGATAGCATAGGAAAACGTTTTCCGCAACCTTTTCTTTAATTTTCCTGATTTTTTGTGCAAAATAGCTTAACAGATAATGTCCTTATAGTACATTTTCACGATACTGTGGGGCATGATTACCTGATGCCCTTCCCCTCCGTTCATCAGCTGGTGTACCTCTTCCACGGCTCTGCTGGAGATGCTGTAGAAGTCCTGCCTTATGGTATTCATCTGCTTGCCGACATATCCCATCAGGGTGATACCATCGAAGCCGCACACCGGACGGAAAATATCCATATCGATCAATGCATTCATGGCACCTATGGCCATCAGATCGGAAGCGCAGACCACCACATCCTTATTCTTCGCATATTTCAATGCCACGTTTCTTGCCGTCAGCTCACTGAAGTCTCCCTGTCTGACCATCATGGTCAGATCCAGATCCTTCACCAGACGCTTCATCCCCTTCAATCTCTGATCCGTGACATAACCGTCTCTTCTGCCCGCAATGTATAGCACTCGTTTACAGTTGTCATCCAGCACGGTCTTCTTCGCCACATCATACTGGGCCTGTTCCTGATCAATGCTGATGGATGTAGTCCTGGAATTGACAATCGGCGCATCCACTACCACACAGGCAAACTGTTTCTCCCGGATCAGCTTCTGCAGCACCTTGTCCTCCTTAGACATGCCATAGATCACCACGCCGGAGATACTCTGGGACAGAAAAGATCTTGTGATCTCTTCCGCCGTCATCCCCGCGATCATGGACGGAAAGATCGTCACAACCTCCACGTTCAGTTCCTTGGCCTTATCCAGTGCCCCTACCAGATACTGCATGAAGATCTGGTCAATGGCCTGAGTCTGTCTGTTAGGATCCAGTACCAGTGCGATTCTTCCAAACTGTTTGGAGGAAAGTGCAGCGGCAATGGAATTCGGAATATAATTCAACTCCTTGATGGCGTCCTGTACCTTTTTCTTCGTCTCTTCACTGACATTAGGATAGCCATTTAAGACCTTGGATACTGTGGAAATAGCCACTCCGGCATGTTTTGCAACTTCTTTGATCGATACCATAAATCCCCCGTTCCGGTCGCAGTTCCTGCGCCCGTTGCTCTCCGTTACCGCAGCAAAATGCGGTCTCGTTCCATTTGACGTTTACTCATATATTCTCTATACTATAAGTTAACGGTAGTTTCGTCAATGTACAGCATTTACGAAATATAGTGTGATTTTTTGGAAAAGGTTTTCCAAAGCATAATACCTCGGACAACGCAAGCATCAGAAAGGCTACAGATACCATGGCAGTAATCAAAAGTGTGGAAGAAAAATATATGAAGGAAGCTCTGAAGCAGGCAAAAAAAGCCTATGCCCTGGGGGAAGTCCCCATCGGCTGTGTCATTGTACATGAAGGTAAGATCATCGGTCGTGGTTACAACCGGAGAAATACAGACAAGAATACATTGGCGCACGCAGAGATCACAGCGATCAACAAAGCCAGCAAAGTGATCGGCGACTGGCGTCTGGAAGAATGCACGCTCTATGTGACCCTGGAACCCTGCCAGATGTGCGCCGGTGCCATTGTGCAGGCCCGTATCCCTGAAGTAGTGATGGGCTGCATGAATCCCAAGGCGGGATGTGCAGGTTCGATCCTAAATATACTGGAAATGCCCCAGTTTAACCATCAGGTGAAGGTTACCCGGGGCATTCTGGAAACGGAATGCAGCCAGATGCTGAAGACTTTTTTTGAAGAGCTCCGCATCCGGAACAAACAGGAGAAAGCTGCCAGAAAGGCATCAGGCGATCTCTCGTAAGCTTTCTTCCTGTGTCTGGTTCTGTTCGGTTGTTTTTCTTCTATGCTTCGGTAATCGGGAAATCGCTCTTCCCGTTTCATAAAGTCCCATCGGCACAAAGAGGATCAAAAATACATAGTACGGAAATACATATCTGCTCTGCGCTTCCCAGATGATACTGAACAGGAAGCCACCTACTATGCCAATCAACGGCAGCCACAATGCTGTCGGAATTTCTTTTTTTTGCCACCATCTTCCGCACAAAGCAATTCCAAGTACAAGTCCTGCCAAGTATACGATACTCTGGTAATAATTGGCCAGCTTCCATACGGTTTCATGTATGTTCCCATAGTACAGACTGGTAATCCCGGAGGACAGCGGTTCTCCATCCGTATCAAACGACTCTGTTGCCTTGAGGCTGGAAAACAGCGGTTCGATCCACTGATCTTCCAGTTTTCTCTTAAAGAAATCTCTGGCCATAGCCGGATTCTCCCGGAACTCCCGCAATCGTTCTCGAATATATTCCTTTCCTTCCTGTGCGGCAGGCTCCTGTTGAAAATCATGTTCTGCAAACGTGGTTTGCTGATAGCGATTGTACACCCCGGCCATGCCATCCGTCTCCTGTAATCCCATCGCAATCCAGAGAATGCTCGGAATGCCAATGTCACTGGGATATCCGGAACGGTATTCATACATTACATCTACCGCTTTCACCGTCAGTGCTGCCGTCAGAAGAATTGCAAACCCTGCCAGCAGATATTGTCCCTTCTTTTTCTTCAGGCAGACCAGAACTGCATAAATTCCCACTCCAATGAGTATGATCCATGTATTTTTCCGGGCAAGCACAGCAATCCCTGCCACACATGCCGCCAACGCAATATACCTCTTCTTCTCATAATGTTCATAAGCAGACACCGCCCAGAACATTACCATTCCAAAGCTGATACTGAGCACGTCCCCGTAAATATACGGTAAATACAGCAAAAAAGGAATACAGCCCAACATCATAATACAATATACGATTCTAAATATGGCTCTGTCGGTATTCAGTTTCAGGAAACCGTATCCTGCCAGAATCGCCAGTACCCACCATATTACATGCAGGATTTTTGCCGGAGTATAATTGAAATTTCCAAACAGGGCAAACAATATCTCATACAATATTCCCAGCCCTTTTTGCTGTTGATACATCCCGACATAGCCTCCGGGTTCCAGCATGATAAAATTACCCTCCCGACAATACGCCGCAAACGCCGTTGCATTGATCTGATCTCCCTCGGGATAATAGGGGTTCTTCAGAACATAAACACACCCAAGAATAAATGTCGTCATGCCAGTTGCCAGTAACGTGTATCTACAGATTTTTTCCTGTTTTTCCTGATTTTGAGCATTCAGCCATTTATCTCCCTCATAGACAAGGACAGATGTCAGCAGGAAAATAACAAAATGTTTCCAGGTACTGTCTTTTATCAGGAGATTTCTGATGCTGTAATCCACCGTTCCGTAATAAGAATACCGACAGGACCAATAACTCAGGACCAAAAGAATGGGAATCAGACAGACAAGAAATATTCCCAACAGAATACGGTATATTTTTTCCATTAATGTTCCCTCATTTTTATCTTATAGTTCCACATAATTTCTGTCACCGACATATACTGCCAGCTTTTCATTCTCATATTCCAGTATCGGTGCTTCCCCTTCCGGAAATTGCTGTTCAAAGGCTTCACGCATTTCTGTCCGTACGACGTAAGCGGTCCGCATTTCCTTGGGCAACGTCGGTGGATACCATTTCATACTGGTGAGCCACCAGTATCCGGAAAGACTGGCCATGGTATAGGAATGTCCCATCGTCACCCGGCCGTCCGTGATCAGACAGATCCGTTCGGCATCCCAGAATTCTGCATATCCGTAGTCGATTCCCGCTTCTGTCAGATAATCCGCCACTTCCTGATATTCCTTCAGGTTATCCTGTGTGGTGGCCGCTTCACAGTAGGTGTATTTCAGATTCAGCACCGCGAACAGCGCTACGGCCGTTAAGATCAGACCAGCGAACACCGGCTGTCCTTCCGACATATGATCCACCATCACCGCTACCAGAACAGCTGCTGCGAACCATGCCATGAAAAAGTAATAATGGGCCGCCTCCGCGCTGGTGATCCCGATGATAAATGCTGTGACTCCCACAGAAGCAAGGAGAATTGTCAGTGCATCTTTTTGTCTGTCTGTGCTCTCTGTATTTTTCCGGAACACATACCAGAGTCCATACCCCAACAGGATCAGGAACACCCAGACAAGAAGCTGCATCAGAGAAGCAAAGCTCCCTACCTTTGCATTTCCCACCAGTCCGAAGTTCTCCAACAGGGCTGCCGGAACCCCAAGAAGCAGTTTCTCTACTGCCTCTCCCGGCTGCAGCAGATAGACTGCATAATCTCCTCTGCCGCCGTACAGACAGGATACCAGAAAAGCAAGTGCAAGACTTCCCACATAGGCTGTGGCAAGATAACGTCCACCGGGCAGCTTCTGCCGGAGATGTCCGGATTCCATGAATAAAGCGATCACTTCCACTACAAGCAGTGGCAGGATGATGACCTGCAGACATCTCTGTCCTCCACAGTTCAGCAAAACTGCGGCAATAAACAATACCAGCCACTCCAGAAAGGTCTTCCGGTTCATCTGCCGGTTTTCTTTTAATTTCAGGTAAAACAGGATATTGAAAAACAGAAAAATGCCATGAAACACATAATACTCTGCAAATAGGAATAAAAGCAGCGTTACAAAAGGAACCATCTGCCCCTCATTGCGAAAACCGTTGATTGGCAGCGCACACAATACCAGCAATGCCGTAATTGATGCCGGTCTGCTCAAAGATAATTTTCTCAGAAAAAAATAAAATGTCCCCAGCAAAATCGCACCCAATAGAACACAGGTAATCCCCGCCGCCGTCTGCATGCTGCCGGTGATACCGTAAAATACGGCTGCAACCGTAGGCATTCCAATGATCCGTCTCTCCGTGCTGGAGATCCAGTCGTTGGGTGTAATATCCTTCTCCACCCAGATCTCCCGGGCCAGCAAAGCCTCTGCGGCAATATCCGAATCCACATGTTGTGCATATTTACACAGATTCAGGTAGCAAAATACTCCCAGATATATCAGTAAAAGTGCACCTATTATCCATCCCAGCAGGGATATACTTTTTCGCTTGTTTCTCATGGATCCTTCTCCGTAGGCAACTATCTTTCGACAAAATTACATATTATTTTAATTATAACACTCTTCCCTGTTTCCTTCAAGGCAAATAGGCTTGACAAAAACCGGGGAACAGGATACACTTAAAAGGCCGTACATGTCCGGTATCATGGGAATAGTGATGAAACTCGGTCTTACGCAATGGGAATCTACGAACCGTGTCAGGTTGGGAACAAAGCAGCACTAAGTAGAACCTTCCATGTGCCGTGAGGAAACTGGGTGGAGCTGTTATCCTGGTCCGGCATGTGCGGTTTTGATATTTAAAGTGTTCTGTGAATTCATGGATAAGTCAGTTAAGAGGTTATAGATTGTGTCAGGCGATATGTCATCCCCTTTTTTGGTTTCCAACAGCATAGCATCCGTTTCCGGCGATCTGGCTCCCCAAGATGCCGCATGGTTCCGGAAAATCATGTCCGACTGCGTCCTGTGTCCCAGGGCCTGTCATGCCGATCGCCTGGATGGTGGCGTGGGATATTGTGGCCAGACGGCAGATATTATGGCTGCCAGAGCCTCTCTGCATTATTGGGAGGAGCCCTGTATCTCCGGTACTTCCGGTTCCGGTACCGTCTTTTTCTCCGGATGCAACCTGCGCTGTGTCTTCTGCCAGAACCATAACATCGCTCTGGGGAAAGCCGGACGAGTCATCACTCCCGAACATCTGGTGAAAATCTTTCTACAATTACAGGAACAGGGTGCTAACAATATCAATCTTGTTACCCCCACACATTTTCTTCCCCAGATCGTCATTGCCTTACAGCAGGCCAAAAATCAGGGACTGTCCATCCCCATTGTATACAATACCGGCAGTTACGAATCTCCGGAGGCTTTACGCCATCTGGATGGTCTGGTGGATATCTATCTGCCGGATCTGAAATATTTTTCTCCGGAGCTTTCCGCTGCGTATTCGCATGCCCCGGACTATTTTGAGATTGCCTGCGCTGCCATTGCGGAAATGTACCGGCAGGGCTTAGATCCGGTCATGGATCCCGACACCGGGCTGATGCAGCGGGGGATGATCGTACGCCATCTGCTCCTGCCGGGACAAGCGAAAGACTCCAAGAAGATCCTGCGGTATCTCCATGAGACCTACGGGGATCATATCTATATTAGCATTATGAATCAATATACACCTCTTCCGCAGGTGGCAGATATTGAAGCACTCAATCGCACAGTGACACCGGAGGAATATGACCGGGTCCTGCGCTTTGCGGAGCGAATCGGCATTGAACAGGGCTTCCGGCAAGAGGGAAGTGCCGCCTGTGAAAGCTTTATTCCGGAATTTGACGAGCGGGGACTGTGATTCTCTCACAGTTCCACTGCGATCAGATAATATCCGAAATCCCCTTCCCATGCCGGTTCTCTGGTTCCTTCAAAACTTTCAAAGCCAAACATTCTGGCTACCTGTTTTTCTCTTTCATAAAAATTACCCGGGACTCCTATGTAATATTTCACTTCCCCAGAGACTTCCTGACGCATTAATAATAAATGTCTGTAATTATAATAGCCATGCAACAAAAAACTGTTGTGGGTCATCTGATAGCAACGCTCCCGCAACACAACGAAATCCTCCGGACCCACGGAAAGAAATTCTCTGGCATCCCGGAAGGGATGGATGTGGGGGTAGATACTGCTTAATTGCTCCCATTTGGTGTCTTTCATGTGGAGAGTGTGTTCCGTGGCAGTTTTTTTCGAGCTCCGGGCTTCCGATCCACTGACCATTTTTTCGTTTGCGACTACGGTTTCTGCCACTTTTTCGGTCTGTTCACGGGCTTGCCTGCCTTGCTCCTGCACCCGCTCCCGCTGCATCTCCCTATTTTGGGCTTCCTGCTGTTCTGTCTGTATCGGCCGCTTTGCCTGCTCCGGCTGGTTTCCACCTTGCCCCTGTCCTTCGATTTCCCCCACCGTAACCGGTGCAATCGCAGTCACAGGCGCAGGTACTTTCTTCGCACCAGCCGCTCCTGCAAACCGCCCTATGATCTCAAAATTACGTTCCAGGGGAATGCGTATCCCCAGTGTCGGCTCCCAATCCGCTTTTCTGGAAATTCTTTTTTCACAGGAAACGGTCCCCCGTTCTGCCGTCATTTCACATAACAGTTCTTCTCCGCTTTCCCGCTGCAGATACAGCATCATCTCCTTGCCAGACACGATCCCCTGTCCTCTCAGCTGCACCATCAGAATCTCTTCCTTTTCCCAGCTTTCCAGCTTTGCATACCCGGCTCCCCGGATCCGTTGCCCGTTTTCCTGTAATTCCAAATAGCTGATCTGTTTCCGATATGACATAAAATCCCCCCCGTATAAAGTTTCTATCTAACTTTATGCGAGGGGTTGTCCTTAATATTCCTGGCTGTCCAGATATTTCATATAATTTACGACCATCAACGCGATCTTGAAAGTCAGTGCATCATCAAAGCTCCGCAGATCCAGGCCGGTGCTCTTCTGAATCTTCTCAATACGATATACCAGCGTATTACGATGCACGAACAACTGTCTGGAAGTCTCCGACACATTCAGATTGTTTTCGAAGAACTTGTTCAGGGTGTTCAGGGTCTCTTCATCCAGATCCATGGGTACATTGTCACCGAAGATCTCCTCAATAAAGATCTTGCACAGATTCACCGGCAGCTGATAGATCAGACGTCCGATTCCCAACGTGCTGTAGGCGATCACCTTTTTCTCTGCGTAGAATATCTTGCCTACATCCAGTGCCATCTTGGCTTCCTTGTAGGACTTGGATACGTCCTTCAATTCCTGTACCACGGTGCCATATGCCACCTTCACATCCAGAAGAGCCTCCGCATTCATCATGGCTACAATAGTCTCGGCCAGTTCATGCAGTGTCTCAGGTGTGGTGGTGCTCTCAACAGATTTGATCAGGATCAGGCTGGACTCATCCACCGCTGTTACATAATCTCCCGCCTGCGGGGAAAACATGCCCTTCAGCACTTCAGATACAATGCCATCTTTCTCATCCTTGGTCTCAATGAGATATACGGCTCTGGGACAGCTGACTTCCACATGAAGTTTCTTCGCCCGATTGTAAATATCTACCAGCAACAGATTATCCAACAACAGGTTCTGAAAGAAATTATTCCGGTCAAACCGTTCCTTGTAGGCAATGACAAGATTCTGGATCTGACTGACAGCAATCTTACCCACCATATATACGTCATCCGTCATTCCCCGTGCCACCAGTACATATAAAAGATCCCCTTCGTCACGGATCTTCAGAAGGTGATGTACTCCGATCACCTGGCTATCCGCCGGAGAAGCCGCAAAGCCTGTGATCAGATCTGTGGTTATGTCATCCTTTTCCATGGTAGATGCCACTTCGGATCCGTTCAGATCATAGACTCCGAGGTCTACCTTAGTGATTGCTTTTAATTCATCAATGCTTGTCTGTATAATCTGGCCTGTAATCATATTGTCCACGCCTTTCTGTAGCATAATCTATATCGAATTCTTCGCTCTTCGCGTTCTCGATTTCGCAACGTCTCTTCGCATTCCGGACTATCGTCCTCCCTGCTCATATCCATTCGTTCTGTTCATAGGCGAAAAACTCCACCTGCAAGCAGTCTCGCTTTTCATCTATGTCAGAACTATATATACTTAGTATATCTGATTTACTCACCTCGTGCAAGCAAAATGCATAAAAAAAGCCCTGTCTGCATTCACAGACAGGACCTTGAAATCTCTTATGAAACTTAAGACTAGTTGGTAATAACCTGCTCGGTCTCTTTGTCGAATACGTGGATCTTCTC
>ULXH01016571.1_pt1 | contig 11569 bp, 9 predicted proteins | sample 1961101 | NCBI WGS metagenome assembly ULXH01 (sample SAMEA4835833, study PRJEB28245) | human gut metagenome | biome: gut microbiome; material: fecal sample | place: Denmark | collected 2008 | reverse complement strand
CCAGCCACAACTATTTTAAATCCTGTTTTCCAATCGGCTTTCAACATCGTATCTTTACACACCGCATCCAGATGCGGCTTAAGCTTTATTTTATTGAATCTACAAACTTGAACAGACGGCTCCAGCGAATCTTACCGTCGAACCATCCGCGGTCTTGGTCTAAAGACAACCAGATGAAGATGGGTTTACCTACTACATGGTCTTCGGGAACGAATCCCCAAAAGCGAGAGTCGGCAGAGTTATGACGGTTGTCGCCCATCATCCAATAATAGTCCATCTTGAATGTATAATGGGTTGTCTCCTCTCCGTTGATGAATATCTTTCCGTCTTTAACTTCCAAAGCGTTTCCTTCGTATGCGTGGATAGGACGCTCGTAAAGCGGCAGATTATCTAGAGAAAGTTCTATCGTTTCTCCTTTCTTCGGAATCCATATCGGTCCGTAGTTATCTACCGTCCATCCGGTCAACTTATTAAGAGGATACAAGCCGCCCGCATCATCGTCGGGGGTATTTTCTATGGCTGTTACAATATCTTTACGTGCCAGCAACGCATCTTTAGCTTTGGCAGTAAGCGGCATATTGTATACAGATTCGTCGGTGTAATATCCCGCCAAGTCTTCTTTGCTTATTCCAAGTTCATGGCACAAATCGTCGGGCAACATGCCTTTAGTATGCACAAAATAACGATACTGAACATTGTCGGGCTCTTTATTAGCCTTACCATCCAGATAAATAACTCTATTCTCAATCTGAAGAATCTGTCCCGGCAAACCTACACAACGCTTAACGTAGTTTTCGCGTCTGTCTACAGGGCGTACCACTATCTCGCCAAACGACTGAGGATTGTCATTAATGTACTTACGTCCTACCTGATAGTAATAATCGAACACAAGGCGCTGATCTTCCAGCGACAAGCCCGACATATCGATAGGCTTTGACAATTCTTTTCCAGCCTGATAGCTCAATCGATAAATATCTTCGGCCTGCAAAGCAGTAGCTACGCTATCGCCTGCTGGGAAGTTAAATACCACGATATCGTTCAACTGAACCTTTCCCAGTCCGTCTACACGCTTATAGTCCCACTTTACCCATTCCAAATACGATTTGCAATTGAATATAGGCATAGTATGCTGTGTAAGCGGCATGTGAAGCGGAGTCTGCGGAACACGAGCTCCGTAGCTCATCTTGCTTACAAACAGATAATCGCCTACGAGCAACGACTTTTCGAGCGAAGACGACGGTATCACATAATTCTGAAAGAAATACAGATTAACGAAATACACGGCCACCAAGGCGAAGACGATAGCGTCTACCCACCCCATTACGGTAAGCACCGTTTTATTCTTCGATTTCTTCCACCAAGTCCATGGAATTTTTTTCGTTATATACGCATCGAAAATAAACGGAACGACAACAATGCCAAGCCAACTTCTCAGCCATATAATAAAGAGTAAGTATAAAGTTAATGCTACTCCAAACTTAATCCACTGCTTGCGAGATGCTTCTATCATAAATTAAAACTGAAATAAATCGTTCATACCCAAGAAACCTTCGTGTTGAGCTGTATATTCGGCAGCCAACACTGCACCCAGTGCAAATCCTTTACGGTTTTTCGCATCGTGAGTGATGGTAATAGAATCGGCTTCAGAATCATAGCGAATAGTATGTATTCCCGGAACTTCACCTTCGCGAATTGCGCTTATAGGAAGTTCGTTAGGAGCACATTCTGTAGTACCTGTCACTGTTCCGTCGGGAGCGGTAAGCGTACCCATCACCCACTTGTCTTTACGGTCGAGGTTCTCTAAAATACCTTCTGCCAATGTGATAGCGGTTCCGCTTGGAGCATCCAACTTATGCACATGGTGGGTTTCTACCATCGACACGTCATAATTTGGGAAATTATTCATAATCTTAGCAAGATACTTATTTACAGCCGAGAAGATAGCTACACCAAGGCTGAAGTTAGAAGACCAGAATAAAGTTTTTCCGTCTTCGGCACACAGACGGCGCATTTCTTCGCCATGTTCGTTCATCCATCCGGTACTTCCTGACACTACCTTTACGCCATTACGGAATGCCTCCAAGCAGTTTCCGTATGCTACTGTAGGGGCTGTAAACTCAATAGCGACGTCTGCCGAGCGGAAAGCTTCGGACGAAAAATCTTCGCGATTGTTTACATCGATAATACTTACTATTTCATGACCACGGGCTTTAGCTATTTTCTCTATCTCCTTGCCCATCTTTCCGTATCCTATTAATGCTATTTTCATATAAAATCAACTATTTTAGTCACAAAGATAGCGTTTTTCATTCTAAATCATTATATTTATCGAACATTTACACCTCGTTAACATGGAACAACTATTACACTATACATGGAAACACAAGCTCTATGGCTTACACGCTTTAAAAACTACGGAAGGAAAAACGGTAGAAATTATTGATCCTGGTTTGGCAAACATGCATGCCGGTCCCGACTTTTTCAACGCCAAGATTAAAATAGACGATGTTTTATGGGTAGGTAATGTAGAAATCCATGAACATTCGTCCGATTGGTTTCGACACGGGCATCACACCGACTGCGATTACGATTCCGTCATATTGCACGTAGCATCCGATATAGACGCTACCGTACAAAGAAGCAATGGAGAAGTCATTCCACAGATGGAACTTCATTATCCTGAACAGCTATTGAAAAACTACGAAGAGTTACTTCACGAAGACCGATATCCGGCGTGCTTCCGCATTATTCCTCAGCTATCTAAATTCACCGTACACAGTTGGATGACGGCTCTTCAGATAGAGCGATTCGAGAATAAAGCCAAATCGATAGAGAAGCGACTGGCGGATAGCAACCAAGATTGGGAACAGGCGTTTTTCATTACGTTGGCACGCAATTTCGGCTTTGGAGTGAATAGTGACGCCTTCGAATTATGGGCAAAGAATGTTCCTCTCTCGGCAGTCAACAAACATCGTGACGACCTGTTTCAAATAGAAGCTTTCTTTTTCGGACAGGCAGGGCTGCTAAACGAGCTCCCCAACGATGAGTACACCGAGCGTATGATAAAAGAATACGAGTACATGAAACATAAGTTCGAGCTAAAGCCTTCAGAAGATTTCAAATGGAAATTCTTGCGACTACGCCCGAGCAACTTTCCGCATGTCCGCATAGCACAGTTGGCCAACTTATACCATCGCTCGCAGGGTATGCTGTCTAAACTTATGGAAACAAAGACGTTGAAAGAATTAAGAAACCTACTGCGTGGAGGCACTTCTGAATATTGGCTCACACATTATGTATTCGGAGAACCGTCTACATCGCTTCCAAAGACATTAAGCAATAGCTCTATAGACTTAATTATCATAAACACCGTAGTGCCGTTTCTGTATACATACGGAAAGCATCGCACCAACGAGTCGCTTTGTTTAAGAGCCGAGAGCCTGTTAGAAGAGTTGAAGCCCGAAAACAACCATATAATACGCTTATGGAAGGAGTGCGGACTGGAAGCCGCACACGCAGCCGACAGTCAGGCACTTATACAATTGAAAAAAGAATATTGCGACCTAAAGAAATGCCTCTTCTGCAGAATTGGATATGAATACTTGAAATGTAAACCGCAACAGTGATTAAGCCTTTAGCGGTATCAACTCATATTACAATTAATATAATCCAAATTCCTTTTGCAAGAGGAAAGAGTTCCTTTCGAAGAAGGAATCCATTCCTTTCGCAAAAGGAATTTAATTCATTGCGAGAGCTTCGTCTACCGCCCGCAAATAAGAGTCTAACTTATTGCTTTTCTGTATCGCCTTTCTACGTTTCTTATCCATGTCGGGCAAAAGATATTCCCACATCGTCTTTAGCTTGGCAACCAACTGAGCCTCGCCTCCTTCTATGATACGTGCATACTGCAAATAAATAGAGCGATGCATTTCTGCAACCTTTGCATAAAGTTCGCTTTGAGTCAAGCACTTGCCTTCACGAATTTCTGCCGCCAACGCAGGGTTCGCCAATAAGCCTCGCCCTATCATTATACCCCGCAAATCAGGCCATGCATTCATTATCTCCTCTACATCGTTCAGCGTGCATAAATCACCGTTATAGACAAGCGGCTTTTCACATTCGGCATAGAAATCGGCAAAACCTTTTTTATCCACTTCACCCTTATACTGCTGCTTGCCTATACGAGGATGCAACACGATTTGCGACACGCGCGACTCATTAAGAAGCGGTGATACAGATTTCCACTCATTAGCGTTTTGCCATCCCAATCTCATCTTGACAGAAAAACAGATGTCGGGCATTTCTTGCATAACAGCCAATACCTCTTTTACTTTATCTGGACTGACAAGCATCCCCGAGCCCTTTCCGTGATTTGCCATCATAGGGAAAGGACATCCCATATTTAAATCAACTTCGTTATAGCCCATAGCGTGCACGTGGTCTACAAGCATACGAAACTCTTCCGCTCCAGAAGCTATTACCTGCGGAACAAGATGCCCTACCTTGTTAGTATGAATATTTATTTCACGATTGTCTTTATTGCGAACGCCGCCTTTCTCCATTCGCACAAACGGAGTATAATACGCATCTATTCCGCCAAATACTTCATCATGCGCATTGCGCCAAGCCATTTCTGTATACCCCTGCAGAGGTGCCGCATATATTTTCATTTCATTTAATTTAAAAGTGAATCTACATAAAATAAGAAAGATTTACTGAACCTTACTTCTTCTGTCAGTAGGTGTTTCGCCAAAGGCTTCACGATAACAACGGGTGAAGTAAGCAGGAGCCGAGAAGCCTACCTCGTAAGCTATCTCGCTGATAGATTTATCGGTGGTAAGCAGCAACTCGCGCGATTTTTTCAAACGCAGGTTGCGGAGCAATTCTACTGGCGAATAATTAGTAAGAGCCTTTATCTTGCGATAGAATTGCGAACGTCCTAATCCCATCTTGGCTGCCAATTGGTCTACATTTAACTCTGGATTGCCCATCTCGGCATTGACAATCTCCAAGAAGCGTGCGTAAAACTTGTTTTCCATGTCGAGCACTGATGAGTTTGTTTCGGCTTGCGTTATTGTGGGCTTGTCAATCTCCACATTGCGGATACGTTTACGGTTTTCAATAAGATTACGACAGCGAGATTTCAGCACCGCACTGCTGAAAGGCTTCGACAAATAGCCGTCGGCTCCGCTGTCGTAGCCTTGCGCACGTTGTTCGTCGAGCGAGCAAGCGGTCAACATCAACACCGGGATGTGCGAAGTAGAAACTTCTTCCTTAAGGTGGCGACAACATTCCAATCCGTCCATCACAGGCATCATCACATCGCAGATAATGACATCGGGCACATGCTTGGCGGCCAAAGACAGCCCTTCTTTTCCGTTAGAGGCAGATATCACGTTGTAATCCTTGCCCATAAGTACGGTAATCATGCGGCGTATATCTTCATTGTCGTCAATAACCAACAGCAACGGAGCGTCAGGACGAATGGCGGCATTTTCTTGTTCTATAGTGTCGAGTTCGGCATCTACATCCGATTCTGTAATCAGCGGAGCTTCAATCTTTTCAGTATCTGCTGTTTTTATGTTATCACTATTTTCTACATGGTGTATAGGTAATGTAACGGTAAATGTAGATCCTTTACCTAACTCGCTCTCTGCCGTAATAATACCTCCATGAAGTTCTACAAATGCCTTAACCAACGCCAATCCTATGCCAGAACCTTGCGGATTAACTTTATCAACTTGATAAAAGCGCGTAAAGATGTTTTTTATATCCTCACTGCTAATGCCCTTTCCCGTATCTTTCACAGAGAACACCAAATCTGTATCTGTAGCAGCACAGGCGAAAGTTATCTTTCCGTTCTGCGGTGTATATTTAAAGGCGTTAGACAGCAGATTGAAGAAAATGCGCTCCATCTTCTCTATGTCGATGGCGAGAGAGAAGTCATCGGCTATATCAAAATTAATGGCAAGGGTAATATCATGTTTACGTGCACTGACGTTAAACGCCTCAGCCCATTCGCGAACCAACGGAGCAAAAGCGGCTTCCTGCAAATGAAGGTCGAGCTTTCCGTTCTCGTATTTACGGAAGTCGAGTATCTGATTAATAAGGCGCTTCAATATCAGAACGTTTTTATTGGCAATGCGCACAAGAATATTCTGCTGTGAAGTAAGATTAGTAGATGCAGCCAACTGTTCAAGAGGATCGGCTATCAACGTAAGCGGTGTACGCAAGTCGTGCGAAACGTTAGTAAAGAACATCAGCTTAGACTGCGTAGCAATAAGCAGCTGTTCGTTCAACGCCTTTTCAGTATCTCGCTGCGCTTCGAGCTGACGATTCTGCTCCTGAAGTTCTGTTTGGTATTTCTTTCTTTGCCAAAAAGCGTGAAGCAAAAGGAATAACACAACGAACAGTAGGCACAAGAAAGCTATGGTGAAATAAAACAGCGTGGTCTGTGCCGAGTGCTGGTTCCAGTATTCATCTACCTGACGTTTCAGCACCTTAATCTTATTGGTTTCTTCTTTTAATGTCTCATTTTGAAGCAGCAGAATGTCGGCATTAGAACTATCTACCACAGATGACTTAGGTAAAACCGACCAACGTTCGTATGGCTCATTTTTCAATATGGCAAGAGCGGTACGCACAAGTCGATACCCCTCTGTGGGATAAAGGAATGTAGCATCAATTACACTATCTGCCACTGCACGCATTCCGATTTCGGGCGCAGCGTCTATTCCTATGATTTTCACTTTCAATCCATGACGGCGAGCAGCATCGCTAGCGGCTATCGCCATTCGGTCGTTATGCGCATAAACCAAATCGGCATCCTTATATATAAGGTATAGAGAATCGCATACTGCGGACGCATCGTCATAATCCCAATTGCCATATCCCGAAGCAAGCAATCGTAATCCGCTACGTTCAGCCTCTTTCATGAAACCATTATGACGCTCAATGGCAGGCGTAGAGCCTGAACGACCGTAAATTTCAATAACCTTTCCACCATAGCCTATCAAATTGCGGGCGTAATGGGCGGCCGATTCGCCTATGCCGAAATTATCCACACCGATATAAGCGGTATAGCTATCGCCATGAATGTTGCGGTCGAATATAATAATAGGTATTCCCGATTCGTATGCTTCTTTCACTACGGGTGTCATGGCATCCGCCTCATTGGGCGAACAAATAATAATATCGAAATGATTCCGCACAAAATAACGGATATCATCCGCCTGCTTCTCATTGCTGTCATCGGCAGAACGTATTTCTACCGATGCTTCTGGATGAAACATGATTTCGCGCTTAATCTCATCGTTACATTTGTTTCGCCAGTCGTCCGAGCTACACTGAGAAACGCCTATGCGGAATATTTTCTTCTCATGACAGCCAGAGAGAAGGCACATAAACAAAATAGATAAGAGAAAATATATACTGTTCTTCATGGCATAAACAGGTTATTAATTTTCATGTGTCAAAAATAGAGATTTAAAATATGAAAAACAGTGCATAATGCTATAAATTTGATGTGATGCAACAAATTCAATAGCGTTTGCACTAATTGTATTATTCCGTTTTGACGTAATACAATAGATTTGCAACAAAACAGAAAAACACGTAACAAACTTAATACACATATTTATTATGAATACACTTACAACAGGAAAGAAGAACTTATTCATGCAGATGGCACCCGTAATGCTCTGCTTCTTCGCCATGGGTTTTGTAGACTTAGTGGGAACGGCTTCTAACTATGTACAGAAAGACCTCTCGCTGACCGACGCACAAGCCAACCTCTTCCCGTCGCTCGTCTTCTTCTGGTTCCTTATTTTCTCCGTACCTACGGGAATGCTGATGAACCGTATAGGACGTAAGAAGACTGTACTTATCAGTCTTATAGTGACTACTCTATCACTTGTCATCCCCATCATGGGCGACAGTTATATGTTCATGCTTGTTGCCTTCTCATTATTGGGAATCGGAAACGCTATCATGCAGACATCGCTCAATCCGCTTGTAACAAACCTGATAAGCGGTGACAAGTTGGCATCTACACTAACTTTCGGACAGTTTGTAAAAGCCATCGCTTCTTTCTTGGCTCCGATTATAGCTTCGTGGGGAGCGGTGACTTATCTGCCTACCTTTGGTTTAGGCTGGCGTGCATTGTTCGTCATCTATGCCGTAATCAGTTTCCTTACCATAGCAGTTTTGGCAGCCACTCCTATTGAAGAAGAACAGCCCGACAAGGCTTCTGGTGTAGGCGAATGCCTCAAGCTATTAGGAAGTCCGTTCATCTTGCTTTGCTTCCTTGGCATTATGTGCCACGTAGGTATCGATGTTGGTACTAACACTACAGCACCGAAAATCTTGATGGAACGTTTGTCTCTTCCGCTGGAAGATGCGGCTTTTGCCACCAGTGTTTACTTCATATTCCGTACTGCGGGCTGTTTCCTAGGTGCATTTATCCTGCGCAAGGTATCTGCCAAATCGTTCTTGGTGTTTAGCGTATCAATGATGCTATTGGCTATGGGAATGCTCTTAGTCTGCAACACTACTTGGCCTATATATATAGGTATAGGAATGATTGGCTTTGGCAACAGTAATATCTTCCCTATCTGCTTCTCTCAAGCATTGCTCGCTATGCCTGAAAAGAAGAACGAAGTTTCTGGATTGATGATTATGGGACTCTTCGGAGGTACCGTCTTTCCGTTGGCAATGGGCTTCGCTGCCGATGCCATTGGACAAATTGGAGCTGTGGCGGTAATGACCATCGGCGTATTCTACTTGCTATATTATACATCAAAAATAAAAAACTCATAAACCTTTAATACCATGAATGTAAATAAGACAATCGTCGGAATCGGCGAAGCTTTATGGGATGTTCTTCCCGAGGGGAAAAAAATAGGTGGCGCTCCTGCCAATTTCGCATACCATGTATCACAATTCGGGCTGCAGAGCTATGTAGTCAGCGCCGTTGGCGATGATATTCTCGGCAATCAGATATTGGAAAACTTTAAAGAAAAGAACCTGCAGAATCTTATCGCTACCGTACCTTATCCTACTGGAACAGTACAGGTAGAAATAGATCAAGTAGGTGTTCCGCAATATGTTATCAAAGAAAATGTGGCGTGGGATAATATTCCTTTCACTCCTGAATTAGAGGAATTGGCAAAACGCACTAACGCTGTATGTTTCGGTTCATTGGCGCAGAGAAACGTTATATCACGCAATACCATCAACCATTTTATCGATGCAATGCCAAAGAATGATGATACGCTGATTATTTTCGATGTTAATCTCCGCCAGGGATTCTTTAACAAAGAGATACTTGACGACTCAATGAAACGTTGCAACGTGCTGAAAATTAACGATGAGGAACTTGTTACCATCAGCCGCATGATGGGCTATCCGGGCATCGACCTTCAGAGCAAGTGCTGGTTATTGTTGGGTCACTACAACTTAGATATGCTTATCTTGACTTGTGGCGTAAACGGCAGCTACATCTTTACTGCAGGTACAATGTCGTTCTTGCCTACCCCACAAGTAGAAGTTGCCGACACTGTTGGCGCAGGCGACTCGTTCACAGCTGCTTTTACAGCAAGCATCCTGAAGGGATTGCCGGTAGCCGAAGCTCACAGAAAAGCGGTAGAAGTTTCTGCTTTTGTATGTACACAGAATGGTGCAATGCCTATATTGCCTAAGAAATATCTCGTTTAAGAGAAATAGAACTTATGCATTAATGTGAGTTCAATATAATAGAAGAAGCCCGTCATTGACAAAATTGACAAAATTTATCAATGGCGGGCTTTTTCTCAAAAGACAGCATATCCTGAAACTTTTTGACAAGGTCGTCTTACTTCGACCGAAGTAAGCACGCGTATCGGTCGAAGTAAGACGACTTCATTGAAGAATTAATGCAATTTTATATAATATGCGAAACATTCTTGAATTATATGAATAAAAAAAAGAGGAAATGTTTAGAACACTTCCTCTTACTTGTACCCAGACCCGGGGTCGAACCGGGATGGATGTTACTCCACTGGTGTTTGAGACCAGCGCGTCTACCGATTCCGCCATCTGGGCAACTGTTTTTCTCAATTGCGGTGCAAAGATATGTGATTTGTTTTAAACACGCAACACTTTTGACAGAAAAATGAAAATATATTTTCGATAACACTATTTATAATCGTTTTCGGCCTCAAGTTGAAAAATAAAAATTATCTTAGCATGAACATTAAATGCTAATTTGAAATCATGAATAACAATCACTATTGTATCATAATGGCTGGAGGCATGGGACGACGACTGTGGCCCTATAGCCGAAAAGCTCTACCGAAACAGTTCATCGATTTATTTGGCACAGGCCAAACCTTGCTGCAACAAACTTTCGACAGATATAAAGCAATCGTACCAAAACAGAACATCTATATTACTACGTACAAAGATTACAAGCACTTAGTACTTGAGCTACTGCCCGAGATAGATGAAAGTCAACTGATTGTTGAAGACGAAATAAGAAATACGGCTCCTTCTATTGCCTATGCCTCACACGTAATAAACCGCATCAACCCGAACGCTACCATCGTAGTGGCACCAACCGACCATTTGATATTGAAAGAAGACGCTTTTCAGGAAGCCATACGAAAAGGATTGGACTTCGCTTCAGAAAATGACAAGTTGGTTACTTTAGGAATTAAGCCCAACCGCCCAGAAACAGGATACGGATATATTCAGATAGACGAAGAAAGAGAAGGCGATTTCTATAAAGTAAAGACATTCATAGAGAAACCGGAAAAAGAATTTGCGGAGATATTCATTAAAAGCAATGAGTTCTTCTGGAACTCTGGAATATTTGTATGGAAAGCCAAAACCATATTAAACGCTTTCCACTGCATGATGCCAGATATCTGCCCACAAATAGAATGTGAAACACCCGATTTCTCTGCATGTCCTAATATCTCTATAGATTACAGCATTATGGAGAAAGCTACGAACGTATATGTACAGCTCTGCGATTTTGGATGGGCAGACGTGGGAACATGGGAGTCATTATACGAAGCGTTGCCTAAAGACAGAGACGAGAACGTTATCATAAACAGCAATACGTTGATGTACGATAGCAAGGATAATCTGATATCCATACCCGAAGGACACTTGGCCGTAGTACAAGGATTGGAAGGATATCTTATTATTTCTAAAGGTAACACATTGCTCATCTGCAAGAAAGATGACCAGAATGCGATAAGAAAATTTATAAACGACGCTGAAATTAAATTCGGAGAGCAGTTCTCATAACGCTTCAGTGTGTTAACAAATATTTCCATTCAACCAATAGTCTTAATACATGTTATAAAACAGATTTTTTAGGTACGTTTTCTTGCAGGTTTCCCAAAAGTCCGTACCTTTGCAATGTGTTTTTCATAGTATTAGATTTAAGGTTAACAAAGGTTGGAGTACAGCGGTACTCCTTTTTTTATGCCCATACGCAAACAACATGAAGCAAAACAATAAAGTTCTTTTAGGAATGAGCGGAGGGATATTCAGTAAATGTCCCCCAAAATAAGATGGCATA
>ULXH01001734.1_pt1 | contig 11658 bp, 8 predicted proteins | sample 1961101 | NCBI WGS metagenome assembly ULXH01 (sample SAMEA4835833, study PRJEB28245) | human gut metagenome | biome: gut microbiome; material: fecal sample | place: Denmark | collected 2008 | reverse complement strand
TCCCCATCTGGGGTGTTGCCCTTGCTGTGACCATAGTGTACCTGAAAACTGAATGCTTTTTTAGGAGGTCGTACCTCCGGTTTTTTGGCTTAAAAAACCGGAAGTGATGCTTCCGGTTTTGACACAAAAATAACGTTGAGTCGATGTTTCATTTTTGCAAAAAATACGATAAAATTGAAATTTTTCAAAAAAGTTTTTTGAGCACAAAAACAAAAAACGCCCCTCTGAACAAGCAGCGCAATGCTGCCTGCCCGGAGGGGCGCGATTTTATATAGAGTTAAAGTTCTTCAGCGATTGCAGACAGTTTCTGCATAATACGCTGCAATTTCAAACGGAGCTTTTGATTTGTCAAACGCTTTTGCTGCAACTTGTTTCGTAAGCTTTCTTCTTGGTCAGATAACGACTTTCCCATAATCAAATGATCCAGTGTTACATCAAAAAATGCAGCGATCTCGATGAAAAGGTCAATAGAAGGAATATACTCCCCACTCTCAAGACTGCGGAGGTGGCGGTCGCTGACATTCAAGCGGACGGCCAGTTCTTCCTGCGTCAGGTAGCGCTCTCTGCGCAGCTTTTGAATACGCTTTCCGGTGTTGAACTGATCATAATACATCATATGCCAGCCCTCCGACCAAGCAGGTAGGCAGCCACAAGCTGCGCCACAAGGTCAGAGCGCAAAGATACAGTCGGCGGGTCAGATTCTGTTTGCCGGGACTTGGTTTGTACTCGATGATTCTCCTTTTCATGTTTTTGTCCTTTCGTTTTCAATGGTGGAAGGCGGGCAGAGCGCAAAAAGCGCAGTGCATCTTTAATAACAGAGAAAAATCTCTATGTTATAGGGCAAGAAGAAAAACGTCAGGGCTATAATGCAGGCATTGATAAATAGCAGCGGCTTCGTACAATGCTGGTGCATTTCCAATAGGGTACATAAACCGATGTCAATGTGTTATTTATCGGATTTCCTGATCGATTGCAGTGAAAATCGAGGCGTTAAAAAAATCTACAAGCGTAATTCCAAGGCCATCACACAATTTTTTGACGGTTGGAACGGTGACGCTCTGTTGAGAGGAATCAAGCATACTGTAAACGGTGGACGGAGTGACACCGGAACGGACAGCAAGGGCATTGGAACTTATGTTGCGTTCCTCGCAAAGCTCTTTGAAACGTAATGCAACGGCATCTTTTACTTTTGTATCCTCATCGGTCGCTAATATCATATGTCTGTTCTCCTTTTTTGTAGATATTAGCGGAAATAGGTTGTTTTTGTGTACGGCGCACCGTATATTCAAGAATGATATTCCCGAAATTTTGCCACGAAAATCAACCGACAGAAAGACAAGAAAAGGTATCCTCCATTTGGTTAATGGAAGATACCATGTGTTTGACAAATCTTGTTATTTTAACCATTCTATTTTACCATTGAATTACCATTGAGTAAAGAGGGTTCGGCATCATTTTGTACCCCCTCCCCCCCGGAGAATTTTCAGCGATATAGTCAATCTTTTTGTGATTTGTTGTCCAATTTGTTCAGATAATCAACCACAACTTCAATTTTCAAATCATTAGTGGTCAATAAGGTGTCAGCAGGAGGCTTTATATGGCAAGACGCGGTGAAAACATCCGAAAGCGCAGCGATGGACGGTGGGAGGGTCGATATATCAAAGGCCGTTCTGCGGACGGAAAGCCCCGCTGGGGCTATGTATATGGGGCGACTTATACCGAAGTAAGGGAAATCTCTGCCCGCAAGAAAGCAGAGTACGGTATTTATAACCTGAACAGCACCGATATTACTTTTTCGGAAATTTCAGAGCAATGGTTGTATTCTGTCCGGCAGGGTGTAAAAGAATCGACTTTCGTACACTATCAGTATACTTTGCGACATTATCTCCAGCCTGTTTTCGGGAATTTCAAAGTGAGTGCTTTAAGCGAAAAAATTCTGGAGCAGGGACTTTTGGCAGTGATAACACCAGCCAACGGAAAGCAAAAGCCTTTAGGGGTAACAATGGCACAGGAGTGCTTGTCGATGCTGCGGCGCATCTGCAAGTATGCAGCACATTTTCATCTCATTCGCCCTTTAGAGATCACGGTAAAACTGCCACAAAAATCCTCAAAAGTACTGCTGCCGTTTACCATAGAAGAACAAAAGAAATTACAGTCGTTCGTGATGGATTCTCCTACGCCCCGGAAAATAGGTCTACTGCTTGGTTTTCAGTTAGGGCTGCGTATCGGCGAGATTTGCGGATTGAAATGGGGCGATTTTGATTTATCGGCAGGAACTGTGACGATCCAACGGACAGTGACTCGGATTTCTTGTGGAAATGGCCACACAAAAGTCGTCGTTCAATCCCCCAAGACCCAAAACTCCCATCGTGAGATTCCCATTCCAAAATCGCTGCTTCGTGTTCTGAAGAAGCTGTCGGAAGATTTCAGCAGCGGAACTTGGTTTCTATCTGGCAACGAGGAAAAGCCAGTCGAACCTCGATGCTACCGTAAGAGCATTCACGGCTATCTGAAAAAAGCCTGTGTCCATCAGGCGCACCCTCATGCGCTCCGTCATACCTTTGCAACGACCTGCTTGCAGGCGCATTGTGACATTAAAACCTTGAGCGAACTGTTGGGTCATGCAGATGCAGCAGTCACGTTGAAAAAATATGTTCACTCTGATATGACACGCAAACGACGAGAAATAAATCGTGTTTTCGAAAACTTTTAAGGGGGCGATTCGTGGTCGAGCGCTTGTGAAACGTTCGATAAATCGCAATTTATTGAGTGCTTTCTTCCATTAACCAAATGAGAGATACCCCTTTATGCGGGAAGGGGTGAACAAGGTGGCATTGCGCCTGTTTGAGCACAACGAGAAAGCGTATCGTGCGGCAGTCCGGATGATGGAGCAGTATGGCAAGGCCGCCATTGTCCATCCCACCGGCACCGGAAAGAGCTACATTGCGTTCAAGCTGATCGAGGACAACCCAGAGAAGGTCGTAATCTGGCTTTCTCCAAGTGAATATATCTTTAAGACCCAGCTGGAGAGCCTGAAAAGGAACGACCCGGATTTTCCGCTGGCAAACGTTCTCTTTTATACCTATGCCAAACTGATGTGCTGTACACAGGCGCAGCTGGAGAAAATTGCAGCGCAGAAGCCTGCCTATATTATACTCGATGAATTCCACCGTGCCGGTGCGGAATGCTGGGGCGAAAGCACGGTGGCTTTATTAAAGTTGTGCCCGGAGGCAAAGCTTCTGGGGCTGACGGCAACAAACATCCGGTATCTGGATAATAACCGTGACATGGCCGAAGAGCTCTTTGATGGGCATACGGCGAGCGACATGACCCTTGGCGAAGCAGTCGTCAGGGGCATTTTGCCTGCCCCGAAATATGTGACCACAGTTTATCAGTACCAGAAAACGCTTGCAAAGTATCAGGCACGGGTGGACAACCTGCGGGCACCGGGCATTCAGGATGTGAATCAGAAATATCTGGACGCGCTGCGCCGCGCACTGGAACAGGCAGACGGACTTGATCTTGTCTTTCAACATCATATCACGCAGACAAGTGGAAAATACATCGTATTCTGCGCAAACAAGGAGCATATGGACGAAATGATTTCCCATGTGCCGGAGTGGTTCTCTGGGGTCAACCCAGATGTGGTGGTGTACGAAGCCTACTCGGATGACCCGAATACGGATAAGGCGTTTGCGGACTTCAAAACGGACACAAGCGACCGTCTGAAGCTGCTGTTCTGCATCGACATGCTCAACGAGGGCGTCCATGTGGAGGGCATTTCCGGTGTCATTTTGTTCCGTCCAACGATTTCGCCCATTATCTACAAGCAGCAGATAGGACGTGCCCTGACCGCTGGGGATAATACAACGCCGCTTATCCTAGATGTTGTCAACAATTTCGAGGGCTTGACCAGTATTTCCGGTTTGCAAGGCGAGATGCAGGAGGCGGTCCACCGGCTCTATGCCAACGGTGAGGGCGATAGGATCGTCACCGAGCGATTCGAGGTCATCGAGCAGGTGCATGACTGCCGGGTGCTGTTCGAGCAGCTGCAGGCGAGCCTTTCGTCCGGTTGGGAGCACTACTTCTCCGAGGCAAGCATCTACTATGCGGAACACGGCAACCTGAATGTCCCGAAACTGTATACCACGCCCGGCGGTCTGAGCCTTGGCGTGTGGCTGGTCACTCAGCGTCGTGTGCGCGAGGGACAAATTCAAGGCATCCTGACCGAACAACAGATTCAACGGCTGGACAGCATCGGCATGGTCTGGGGCAACCGGAAGGAAATTGCGTGGCAGCACGGATTTGAGGTCGCAAAGAAATACCACGACACCTACGGAAACCTGATGGTGCCCGGAAAATATGTAGACCCGGACGGCTATCCCTTAGGACAGTGGATCATCAAGACCCGGCAGCAAAAGCTGAACGGCCGACTGAAGGAAGAACGCATCGCACAGCTCGATGAGATCGGTATGGTGTGGAACATTTTCGATGCCAAGTGGGAAAAGGCTTATGCGCTGGCTGCGGCTTATTATGAGGAAAACGGCAACCTGAATATCCCACGTTCCTATGTGACAGCGGCTGGCGAACGGCTGGGGCAATGGGTCGAAAGCCAGCAATGGGCGTACCCGAAAGGAAAACTGACGGAGGAACAGGTCGAGCGGCTCAGCCGGATCGGGATGTACTGGGGCAATCGCAATGACCGCAAGTGGAACGAAGGATATCAGGAAGCAAAGCGCTATTTTGAAGCCCAAGGAGACTTGAATGTCCCAATCAATTATGTTTCGCCGGATGGATATGCTCTCGGGAAATGGGTCAAGCGGCAGCGGTATACCCGCCAGAATCCTGAAAAAAGCGGTGCTGTGCTGACAGAGGAGCGTATCTCAAAGCTGGATGAGATTGGGATGCGGTGGGAATCTAGAATCCCGAAATCTCAAAAATCATGTCTCAAATTAAAAGAAAAGGTAGAACCTGCAAAAGCAGGATGATAGTGTGAGGAAAACATGGAAGAATTGAGCTATCACGTTGATTTTGGACCGTATTATGTCCATTTGAATCGAAAGCAAAAGAAATACCTTGCGGTAAGGTCTGTAATCGACCGTGTTCTGGCAGCGCTGGCGCTGATTTTACTTTCACCTTTGTTCTTGGGTGTGAGTATTGCACAAAAAATCAGTGCACCGGATGAGCCGATTTTCTTTTTACAGAAGCGCGTGGGCAAGGGAGCGCATTGCTTCAACATCATCAAGTTTCGGACGATGAAGAGCTCCGCGCCTAAAAATGTGGCTACGGGAGATTTGGAAAATCCGCAGATGTACATTTCCAAAGTGGGACGTTTTTTACGCGACACCAGCATTGATGAGCTGCCGCAGCTGGCAAACGTAGTTCGTGGCGAAATGAGCCTGATTGGCCCTCGTCCGCTGGTGTATACGGAACGTGAGATTCGTTTTCTGCGTCGCTGGTACGGGGTGTATCAGGTAACACCGGGCATTACTGGTTGGGCACAGATCAACGGCCGTGACACGGTGGATGTGTACGACAAAGTCTACTATGACCGGGAATACGTCCAGAATGTTAGCCTGAAATTTGATTTGAAGGTCATTTGGAAGAGCATTCAGGTCGTGCTGGGACGCAAAGGCGTGGTAGATGGAAAAATCGACCCGGAGTTCCGGCGAGAGAGTATTGTTTTGTTGAAAGAAAGTCAACTAATTTCACAGGAAGAATTAAACTGCGATGTAGAGACAAAAGAATTTCAGAACGTGTAGTGGGACATTACACTTGTGAGGGGCGGCTGAGCGAGGATGAAATTCAAATACGACAAGAAAACGATGCTTTTTGTTGCTGGGGCTTTTTTTGAAATTGCCACCATTTTGGGATATCATGGCTTTTCTTACCTTACAAATCAACTTGGAATACTGCATGTACTGACTGTCATTTTTGCAGGACTGTACGATTTCTTAGAAAGCATTTGGCTAATCGGTTCGGTGGCCTTAGTAGCCTATCTCGTTTATTTACTGAAAAATGAATCAAGTGAAGTAGATAAACAAGTAAGAGAAATACGAAGCTTGAGTGTGTGCTGCATGTTAGTTATGCTCTCTGGCATATATAGCATGGATGTAATAAAAAAGCATATTGACGATTTGACAAGCGTAGTGCAATGGGCCTTGGAAACTATTGCAAAAACGGACTTTGGAGTTCTTGCTGGAGTTGGACTTATCTTCGTAGCCGCAGCAGTAGCTACAGCATTTATTCAAAAAATATATAAGACTTTTCAGCCGACAAGATCAAAAAATCGTGGCTTGCGTTCGATAAGTAAACCGACTGAAAAAAGATATCCAGATTCACAGGCACAAGAAGAAAAATATGCGAAAAAGGTTGTATCCGCCGCTGACGATATAGGTCGGAGGGTGGATAGAACGCCGTCCGGTGAAAATATCAATGAACTAAGTGACTCACAAAAGTCACAGGAAACGGAAACAAATTCGCAGGAAAAGCTTATAGGAGTAGCAATATTTATTTTGCTATTGCCTATCTTTACAGTATTTATATTTGCAATATTACAGAGTAATTGGTTGTCGGACTTTGAGATTTTTAAAGGCTATAAGGAAGTGTTTCGGGAAAGTACTTCCATCCAACTAATTGTTGAAAAGTGCACACCGCTTGCGATGGCTAGCACAGTGATTTTTGTTGCAGCAGGAGCAGCCATTATTATCCAGAAAATTTGTAAATACCTCAATAGTAAGAAATTTGGTCATCCGCAAGCATTACTTGCGGTAATAATAGAAATCATATTTTTTATTGCATTACCAAGGCTGAAAGAAATCAATCCATTCGATTCTCTTTTGGAAACAATGGTTGAGGGTGGCTTCAGTAATACCTTGGTCGCACTAGCAATATTTTTTATTGTAATCTGGCTGTTCCTGATAATGTTGTCTGTTCCGTCTGATACGGAAAAAACGAATAATCTCGAAAATGAGATAAGAGAAGAGTGTAAAACACTTTTTTCGGATATACAAAAAATAGCACTTGGACTGCTAAAATCGGGAATAGGCCTTATCCGATTTGCAACAACCGATTACATTGAGGCGATTTTAGGTGTGTTTGGAATTGAAGAGAAAAAAACAGATAATCTCGACAAAAAATAACTTGTTTTAAAAAAGAGATTTTGAAAAGGGGTGAAGGAGAGTGTATGTATTTTGCAAATGTCTAAGTATCGTTATATTTCTAGCCCTGTTATTTAGTGGAAAACTCCTATCACTTTGCAATGAAAAAATTCAAAATAGTATATTAGGAAAACAATCTTCTACGGCTGTTCTTAGAGCAGTTTTGTGCTTTGCTGACATTAGTCTGATCATTTACATTGGCTTCCAAAAAACAGTAGATGCGTTTATTCTACTGGCAACAATGCTTGTTTTTACTGCAATTTGGAGCATTTTGTGTGTAGTCGGCATAGTGGATGAGCGAAAAGTCAGTGCACCCAAACTTGACTCCCAAATACTAAAAAATGCAAAAAAAGCACTGACAAATGGGGCTGGAATCCTTTCAGTAATCTCTTGCTACACGACAGCCAATGGTATGAAGAATGTCGTGTTTGGTGGGTGGCTTGCATATCCGGCATCCATAGCCGTACAGGTAACTTTGGCGTTTCTCAGCTTCTTTCTTTTGCGATTTATTTTTGCAGTAAAGGAATTGCAGTGGCCAAGCTTAGCCAAAAGAATCACAAGTTGTCTTTTGGTCCTGATTACTACGGGATATTTGACAATGTCATCTCTGTTTAGTTACTCGTTTATTGTTACAAAGGCGTACGAAAAGACTCGGACTGAAAATAATGAAGCGATTGCCCGGACGTATTTTACAGAGACCGCAAATCTGTTGGAAAGTGAAAACAGACGTAGAGGCACAGCACTTTATTCGGCAATGAAAGCTGCAATCAATGATCCCAATGGTTTATCAGCGGCAGTTCAACTTCAACAGGATACAGATACAATACAAAAAAATTCAGATTTGCTACTCTTCCTGACAGACGTGCGGAATATAACGGATAAAATAACGTTTGAAACAATGACAGATTTTGTAGATGTAACGAATTTATCGTCCGGGGATCAAAGAAATATGGATACACTTCTGGGTAACAACGCTATTCTTCAAGGAAAAGCGGACGATTTAGACGATGTATTATCAAAATTAGATTTGATTTTGAATAAAGACAGTCAGACATGGTCGAAGGTAGACTACATTATAATAAGGGATTGTTACATCGATTTATATGGAAAAGTAAGTACCAACGCAGAAGGAACATTGAATGAAGTGTTCAATACAATAGAGGGGCTTTCTGTTAAGAATCAGGCACTAAAAGATCATATTTTGAAAACAGAGACCTCATGGAATAGACTGAGAGATAAATTCAGAAAGTTAGAGAGTAAGCTGGAAAATGCATACGCCTATATTGAGCAGAACAATATGGCAATGATGCAAACATCTCAGAGCAACTCAAGTGCAGCAACGATTCAGTCAGCAGATGCAATTTTGAGAAGAATTAATGAAATCAAAATCAAAGCGGAGTCCAGCGGTACACAGAACGATGCGAAGAAGGAGGTTGAGACCCTACTGACGGAGATTAACAACTGGGCATCTGCACAGGGACTTCCGTCGGAAGTATTAGAGAGCGTCCAGAATTTCTGTGAGAATCTGAAGGAATATCGTAAATACATTGAGCTTGAACAAGGACTTGAGCAATTCAACAACGAAGCTGTTGGAACCATTTACGTCGTGATTTCGGATGAAGACGAGGAAAAGAGTGTTGGCAATGTTTCGTATGTCAAAGAGGACAAATGGATAGCGGCACGAAATGATGCGTTTTATGCGCTGGAAAGCGGCGTGAGTCTTCTGCCAAATGAGCCAGTCGGTACAGAAGCGGAAGAGAGCACAGTAGACAACAAAATCACAGAGATTCCGAGCGAAGCAATCCGGTTGCAGAAGCTCCTTTTTGCCGAGCTGACAGATGTGGAACGAGCCATCAATTATTTTGAGAAAGAATATACAGGGTATAGAGAAATGGCAGTCTTTTCGGTCGTGATGGCACTGTTCTTTGATGTGGGCGCGTTCATTTCTGGAAGTTTAGTGGTACTGATTGAGTATTTCAAAGAAGATAACAGCAAGTGAATAAAATTGGAATGGTAAAGGTGTAATCTATGACACATGTTTTTATTGTAGGCAGCAAAGGTATTCCGGCACAGTATGGCGGATTTGAAACCTTTGTCGAGAATCTGACAGCAAGTAAACAGTCTAAGGAGCTAAAGTATCATGTCTCCTGCATGAATAATGATGAAAAACATTTCGAGCACAATGATGCAGACTGCTTTAATGTTCGCGTTCCGCTACCCGGCGCTCCCGGACGCATTTTCCATGTGGGTCTGGTTCTGAATCAGGTGGAAGAATGGGCAAAGCAGCATCCGCAGGAAAAAGTAATCGTCTGTATTCTGGGATGCAGAATTGGACCTTTGCTGATTCCGCACGCCAAAAAGTTGCACAAACTTGGCGCAAAGGTTTACTGCAACCCAGATGGGTTGGAGTGGAAGCGCAGTAAGTGGAGCGCTCCGGCCAAAGCTTTTCTGCGGTATTGCGAAAAGTGCCTTGTAGAAAACAGCGACCTTGCCATTTGTGATTCGGTCAACATTGAAAAGTATATCCGGGATACTTATGGAAACCGTGTAAAGGATACTACATTCATTGCCTATGGTGCATATACCGACCGCTCCCAATGCAGTGAGGAAAAATTGACGGAATGGTACAAGCAGTTTAATGTCCACGCAGGAAACTATTATCTTATCGTAGGCCGTTTTGTTCCGGAGAACAACTATGAGACTATGATCACAGAGTTTATGCGTAGCAAGACTGAAAAAGACCTCGTTATTATCACAAACGTAGAGCATAACAAGTTCTATGAGCAGCTTCGTGAGAAAACCGGTTTTGAGAAAGATAAGCGCATCAAATTTGTTGGCACGGTCTATGATCAGGACCTGCTGAAAAAAATCCGTGAAGAAGCATACGGTTATCTGCACGGTCACGAAGTCGGTGGCACTAATCCCAGTCTGCTGGAGGCACTTGCCAGTACTCGGTTGAATTTGCTTTTGGGCGTTGGCTTTAACAAAGAAGTTGGCGAAGACAGTGCTCTGTATTGGAGTAAAGAGCCGGGAAATCTGGCAACTTTGCTGGAAAAGGCAGATACATTGGATGCCGACACCATTGAACAGTTGGACAAAAAGAGCACTGCTCGGGTGCAGAATGCCTATAGCTGGAAAAAAATCGTGCAGGAATACGAAAGCGTCTTTTTGAGATGATTTTTCTTTTTAAATTAGGAGAGTTAAAATTTTATGCGTGTTTTGCACCTTTCACTTGGACTTCCGCCGTTTCGCACAGGGGGACTGAATCGCTACTGTGCAGATCTGATGCAGCAGCAAGTCGAGGATGGACAGGATGTTTTGTTATTATATCCGGGGGAATTCTCGTTTTTTACGCAGGTCAGAATCGTCAGGCAGAAGGACGCCCGTTTTTCGCTATACAAAATCATCAATCCCCTTCCACTACCGCTTACAAATGGCATTTCTGCACCGGAACGGTACATGAAACCGTGCGATAAGGAGGTTTACAGGTCTTTTCTTAAAGATGTAAAACCAGATGTTATCCATGTCCACACCCTTCAGGGCTTTCATAAGGAATTGTTTGAAGCCGCAAAAGAGCTGAACCTACGGATGGTTTATACGACACATGACTATTATCCGTTCTGCCCGCTGTGCATCCTGCTTGATAGCAACGGCGAGCAGTGTACGGGAAGCTGCCCTGAAAAATGTGTCGTCTGTAACGCGGGACGAGGACTGACCCAAAAGCAGGAGTATCTGATGCAGTCCTCTGTTTATGCAAGGCTAAAATATTCTACTCTTTTTAAGCGTATCCGGTCAAGCCAGAGAAAGCATAATGCTAAAAGGGCGCAGTGCACTCCGGCTCCGCAGGCAACGGCAGATGACTATCAACAACTGTTTGATTATTACGCTGAAATGATGCGATGCATCAATCTGATCCATGCCAATAGTGAGATATCGCTTACTACATACAAAAAGGTCTATCCGGAATTCAGGTATAAGATGGTTCCCATCACCCATGCAGGACTGAAATGCAAAGCTCTAAAGAACGACAGGGAAAAACCGTTGGACATCAGTTTTCTTGGAGGTATGGATGCCTTCAAGGGAGTAGATGTGCTTTTTCATGCGCTGGAGATCCTTGACGCACAGGGTTTTTCAGATTGGAACCTGTGGCTGTACGGCGCAGATTTTACCGGGCTGTGCAAGGACAAAAGATACCATAGCATGGGACGATTTACAAAAGAAAATGAAGCAGAGGTCTGGAAGCACCCCAACCATCTGCTTGTTGTCCCCAGTAAAGGGATGGAAACATTTTCTTTTGTTGTGCAGGAAGGGCTGGCGAATGGTGCCTCCGTGGTTTGCTCCGATCTGGTAGGTGCGCAGCTGTACCTGCCGCAGGAAAACATCTTCAGGCACAATGATGCAGAATCGTTGGCCAACGCGATCCAGAATTATAACTACAATGTAAAAATATGTGAGGACGCTGTCTCGATGAAGAAGCACAGCAAGGCAATAGCAGAGG
>ULXH01042006.1_pt1 | contig 11703 bp, 9 predicted proteins | sample 1961101 | NCBI WGS metagenome assembly ULXH01 (sample SAMEA4835833, study PRJEB28245) | human gut metagenome | biome: gut microbiome; material: fecal sample | place: Denmark | collected 2008 | reverse complement strand
TATGAAAGTGGTGTTCTTCATAGCAGCACTTGTGTCGATTGCGGCGGTTGCCCTGATTTGCATATTCCTCTTTGCAAATGGTGTTCCTGCAATGGCTAAAATCGGAATATTTAATTTTATTGGTGGCTCTACTTGGGCACCATCAAATGAACCAGCAGAATATGGTATCTTCCCGATGATTCTTGGTTCTATATATGTAACAGCAGGTGCGTTGGTAGTAGGTGTGCCAATTGGACTTCTTACAGCGGTTTATCTTGCAAAATTCTGCCCTAAACATATATATAAAGTATTAAAGCCAGCAGTTGAGCTTCTTGCAGGTATTCCATCAGTTGTTTATGGTTTCTTTGGCTTGGTTGTTCTTGTACCGTTTATTCGTGATAATATTGGCGGAAATGGAACAGGCAGTATACTTACCGCCTCTATTCTTCTCGGAATTATGATTCTCCCTACTATTATTACTGTTTCTGAAAGTGCTATAAGAGCTGTTCCCGATAGCTATTATGAGGGTTCGCTTGGTTTGGGTGCAACTCACGAAAGAACAGTTTTCAGAGTAATATTACCTGCTGCAAAATCAGGTATCCTCGCAGGTATCGTTCTTGGAATAGGCAGAGCAATAGGTGAAACAATGGCTGTTATCCTTGTTGCAGGTAATCAGGCAATTATTCCTGATAGTGTTTTGAGTGGCGTAAGAACTCTTACAACAAATATTGTTATGGAAATGGGTTACGCATCTGGCTTGCATCGTGAGGCACTTATTGCAACAGGCGTTGTACTCTTTGTACTTATTCTTCTCATAAACGCTCTTCTCTCAGTAGTAAAAAGGAGGTCTGAATGATGGCTGAAAATGTTATTGAAACTAACAAAAGCAATGATATTGATGTAGATAAGATTCAGGCAAGAAATGTTCAGACTTTTGCTCAGAAGCTTAAGCAATATAAAAATCACCCTACTTCACTCATACTTTATCTTCTTGTATGGCTCGCGGCTATTGCAACTATGGCAACAGTTGTCTTTCTTATAGGATATATTCTTGTAATGGGTATTCCTTATATAAATGCGGATATATTCTCGCTGAAGTATACTTCTGATAACTGTTCACTTGTTCCGGCACTTGTAAATACCATTCTTATGACCTTGCTTTCACTTATAGTTGCTGTTCCGCTTGGAATTTTTTCGGCAATATATCTTGTAGAATATGCAAAGCGTGGTAATAAGCTTGTTTCGATTGTTCGTACAGCAGCTGAAACACTTCAAGGTATACCGTCTATTGTATATGGTTTGTTTGGTATGCTTTTCTTTGTAGAAGCATTGCATTGGGGTTATTCACTTCTCGCTGGTTCTTTTACAGTTGCGATTATGATTCTTCCACTTATTATGAGAACAACAGAAGAAGCATTGCTCTCTGTGCCTGACTCATATCGTGAGGGCAGCTTTGGACTTGGTGCCGGTAAGCTTAGAACAGTTTTTAAGATTGTTTTGCCATCGGCTGTTCCTGGTATTCTTGCAGGTGTTATCCTTGCTATCGGTCGTGTTGTCGGTGAAACTGCGGCTCTTATCTATACAGCCGGTGCAGTCGCAGATTATCCGAAGAACCTTATGTCCTCGACAAGAACGCTTGCAGTTCATATGTATAACCTCTCTAATGAGGGTTTGCATACTAATCAGGCATATGCAACAGCAGTTGTACTTCTTGTACTTGTACTTTTAATTAACTGGCTCTCAAGTGTAGTAGCTAAGAAAATTACCAAGAAATAATTGGAAAGGCGTGGCGTTATGTCAAATAAAAAGGATAAAATTGTTGTTGAGGGCGTTGATTTATATTATAGTAAGTTTCACGCTTTGAAAAATATTAATTTAAAGATGAAAGAAAAAGAAATTACCGCATTTATAGGACCTTCTGGCTGTGGTAAATCAACTTTGCTTAAATCCTTAAACAGAATGAATGACCTTGTTGAGGGCTGTAAGATTACAGGCGATATTCTTCTTGACGGAGAAGATATTTTCGGCGATATGGATGTTAATATCCTTAGAAAAAGAGTAGGAATGGTTTTCCAAAAGCCTAATCCTTTTCCTATGAGCATTTATGATAATATAGCTTACGGACCTCGTACACATGGTATTCGCTCTAAGGCACAGCTTGATGAGATTGTTGAAACTTCACTTAAAAATGCGGCTATCTGGGACGAACTCAAGGACAGGCTCAAAAAAAGTGCTTTGGGACTTTCTGGTGGTCAGCAACAAAGACTTTGTATAGCAAGAGCTTTAGCTGTTAAACCCGAGGTTTTGCTTATGGACGAGCCAACGAGTGCCTTAGACCCGATTTCGACTTCAAAGATAGAAGACCTTGCAATGGAGTTGAAAAACGAGTATACTATCATTATGGTTACGCATAATATGCAACAAGCCGCCCGTATCTCCGATAAAACAGCCTTCTTCCTTCTTGGCGAGGTTGTTGAGTATGACGAAACAGAGAAATTATTTTCTACTCCGCAAGACAAAAGAACAGAGGATTATATTACGGGGAGGTTCGGATAATGAGAAACAGTTTCGATATGCAGCTTAGAAAGCTTAATAATGAGCTTATAGAAATGGGTTCTCTTATTGAAACGGCTATTGCAAGAGCGTATAAGGGACTTATCAATCAAAATATCGAAATCGCAAAGGAGAATGTAGAGTTCGATAGAGAGATTGACCAAAAAGAAAAGGAAGTCGAAAATATTTGTCTTAAGCTTTTACTTCAGCAGCAGCCTGTTGCGTCTGACCTAAGACTTATTTCCTCTGCAATCAAAATGATTACTGATATGGAGCGTATAGGTGACCAGGCGGCAGATATTTCTGAGCTGACAATTCTTATGTCTAAAACACAGTATATCAAGCGACTTGACCATATCGAACAGATGGCTAAGGCTACTATCGAAATGGTTACAACAAGTGTAGATGCCTTTGTTAAGAGAGATTTGGAGCTTGCTCGTTCAGTTTTTGCAAGAGATGATATTGTAGACAACCTTTTCGTAACAATAAAAAATGACCTTATTGAGCTTATAAGAGAAGATGTAAATAACGGCGAACAGGCAATAGACCTTATTATGGTGGCTAAATATTTTGAGAGAATAGGCGACCATGCAGTTAATCTTGCAGACTGGGTTATTTTCTCAATAGTAGGTCATCACGAGGAGCATGACAGTAATTGATTATTTATGTTGTTGAGGACGATACAGATATAAGAGAGCTTGAAAGCTATGCTCTCAAAAATAGCGGTTATGATATAGTGCAATTTGATTCGGGAAAAGGAGTTTTTGAAAGCTGTCTTGAAAAACAGCCTTCTATGCTAATTCTTGATATTATGTTGCCTGATGAGGATGGGCTCTCTATCCTTAAAAAGCTTCGTGCTGATGATAAGACAAAGAATATTCCTGTTATATTGGTAACGGCTAAATCAACTGAGCTTGATACCGTTAAGGGACTTGATATGGGTGCAGATGACTATATAGCAAAGCCTTTTGGCGTTATGGAGTTAGTTTCTCGTGTTAAGGCTCTTTTACGCCGAACAGAAAAGCAACAGCAGTCTGGCGGAATAAGCTATCAGAATATCAATATTGATGATGAAAAGCATATTGTTACAGTTGATGGAGAGCATAGAGAACTAACCTTTAAGGAATATGAGCTTTTGAAATTTCTTATAATGAATAAAGGTATTGTCCTTACAAGAGAAAAAATAATGAATAAGGTTTGGGGCTTTGAATATGAAGGCGAAAGCCGAACTGTTGATATGCATATAAAAACTTTAAGGCAAAAGCTGGGAGAAAGTGGTTCTGTCATTAAAACCATTAGAAATGTTGGATATAAGCTTGGTGAATAATTAGCTTTATTCATATAATTGAATGATAATTAGAAACGGCTAACGGGAAATCCTTGCTTTGAGGGTTTCCCGTTATATTTAGAAAGATAAAAATTAGTAGGTGGTGATTTTATGGAAGGGAAAATAAATACTCACCTTTTTATAATGGGACTTGTTACAGCTATTTTGGTTTCGCTTATTACATGGTTAGTATTTTTTAATGCTTTTCAGAATCAGGTTAATGCTGACCTAAAGACTGATGCACAGCTTATTGCGACAAGCTATGATTATATTACAGATGATAATAATCTGAAAGACTTTGCAAAAGGTCAAACAAGAATTACTCTTATAAAGGCTGACGGAAATGTTATTTTCGATAGCGAAAAGAAAAGTGATGAAAATCATCTTGAACGCTCGGAGATTAAAGATGCCTTGCAAGATGGCGAAGGCTATTCCTCAAGATATTCGGAAACCACTCGCACAAATACATATTATTACGCAATGAAGCTTTCTAATGGAAATATACTTAGAGTTGCAAAGGACGCTGATGCACTGAATAGCGTATTTACGAGTATACTTCCATATATGATTCTGATATTTATAATGCTTTTGATTATGTCGCTGGCAATAGGTTTCTTTCTTACAAAGAAAATTATCAATCCTATTACAAAGCTTTCAGAAAGCGTTGACGATATTGGAACGGACATTGACGCAGACGATATTTACCCTGAATTATCTCCATTTATTACTGAAATCATTGCACAAAAACGAGAAATTCGTCATCAGCTTGGCAAGGTTGAAAGAGAAAAAAACAAGGTTGCGGCTATTATTCAAAATATGTCAGAGGGAATGATTTTACTTGACCTCGATAAAAATATCCTCCTTATGAATGAAGCTACAAAAAGAATATTTAATGTTGGTGATGTAACTCTTAAACACGACAGCCTGCTTTATATTTCAAGGGATAAAGATGTAAATAATTGCGTTGATAAAGCTCTTGATGGCGAAAATAGTTCTCTTGAGCTTATGCTTAATGGAAGAATATACCAAATGATTGCGAATCCGGTTGCATCTCAGGGAGAACAGATTGGTGTTATCTGCCTTATTATAGATATTACCGAAAAGAAAGAAATGGAAAGTATGAGGCAGGAATTTACAGCTAATGTTTCTCATGAGCTTAAAACTCCACTTACATCTATTTCTGGTTATGCGGAAATGATAGAGGCAGGAATTGTAAAAGAGGAAGATATAAAGAATTTTGCTGGTAGAATCCGCAAGGAATCTGCAAGGCTTTTATCACTTATCAGTGATATTATTCTTCTCTCAAGGCTTGATAATAGCCAAAAAGCTGAGGCTATACGAAAGGAAACAGTCAATCTGCTTACTATCGCCCAGAAATGTGCTGATGATATTGCAGTTCAGGCAGAAAGACAGGGTGTAGTGGTTAGAGTAAGTGGTGAAGAATATATTATGCGAGGAAATATAACCTTGCTTACAGAGCTTGTTCAAAACCTCTGTGATAATGCCGTAAGGTATAATCGTGATAAAGACGGTAAGGTAGATATTACAGTTGGCAATGGATTTATTGATGTTAAGGATACGGGAATAGGTATTCCGCCAGAACATAGAGCAAGGATTTTTGAAAGATTTTATCGTGTCGATAAAAGTCGTTCTAAAGAAAGGGGAGGAACGGGCTTAGGTTTAGCGATAGTTAAGCATATATGTGAGCTTTATGACGCTAAAATAGAACTGAAAAGCTCTGAAGGCTTTGGTACAGAAATAAAGATAACATTTTAAATCAGAAAACCTCCGCGACTCAAAGCACGAGTTACGGAGGTTTTAATTTATATACTTTTATTAAAGCTTTGAGTTAAAATAATCCAGGATATTCATCGAGTGGATTATAGCGTTGAGAATGGTCCCATATGGTTGAATATTTTGTTTCAAAATGCAGATGTGGTCCTGTTGAATAGCCCGTTGAACCTACACGACCGATAAGTTGACCTGCACTTACATAGTCGCCATAGTTTACATAAACCGCTGATAAATGACCATATAAGCTTGTTTTACCATCACTGTGCTCTATTACTACATAGTTGCCATAACCGCCTCCACAACCACAGGAGGAGCTTTTACCATAATCGTGGGTACAGCCACTGAATGATGAAACGACTGTACCTTCTCTTGCAGCTATAACCTGAGCACCGTAAATTCCGCCACCAGCTATATCTAATGCACCGTGATTACTTGAACCTCGATTTTCATCAAATGTAGATATTAGATAATAGAATCCTGGGCATGGCCATACATATTCGCCAGAACTTGGTGTAGTTGTTGGATTGTTATTATTGCTGTTATCATCAGGCTTAATATTATTTGTATTGTTATTGCTGCTACTGTTATTATTAGAAGCGTTATTCTTATTTGTGTTGTTTTTAGATGGTTTAGCATTATTGGAGTTTTGATTTTTGACATTTTCTTCGGCTTGTTTTTTCTGTTGCTCGAAATACTCTTTAAGCTCTTTTTCGAGTGCAGCTTGGCTTTCTTTATTTTCTCCGATTGAATCAAGAGTTGCACTTTCTACGCCTTGAAGTTCAGCAATAATAGTGCTATTTTCTTCAGAAAGTTTATTGATTTCGCTTTTTTGGTTTTCAAGAGATTTCTTTTCCTTTTCAACAGATTTTTTTTCTGCTCTTAAGGATTTTTGCTGTCCGCTTATTGTTGACATCTCTGATTTAAGCTCATTGATTAAATTGCTGTCATAAGAGGAAATACTTTCAACAAGCTCAGCTTTGTCTATAAAATCGGAGAAATCCTTTGCTCCAAGAATTATTTCCAGAGATGAAGTATCTCCAGCTATATAAATCGCACGAAGTCTTGCACGAAGCTGAGTCATTTTGCTTTCAATTTTAGAGAGTTTCTTATCAATTTCATTTTGCTTTTCTTTAATACTTTTGTTAAGTGCATCAATTTTTTCATTGCTGAGCTTTATTTGTTTGCTAAGGGTTTCGATTTTTCCTTGAAGAGCTTTTGCATATGCTTGCTTTTCGGAAATATCATTGCGAGTTTTTTTGAGTGTTCTTTCATATTGTTCTGCTTGCTTTTGTAAGGCAGCCTGTTCATTTTTGTTAGATTCAGCATCAAACGCAAATGTAGATTGTGAAAGAATAAGAGTCATAGTTAGTATTGAAGCAGTAATTGATAAGATTTTTTTAAATTTTTTACCAGCCAAGAATCTCTCCTCCTTCCTTTTTGAGGTATTTTGAAACGGATATAAAGCTTCCCAAAGCACCTATAAGAACAGCAGAGCCTAAGAATGCAAGAACAATATATATCCAAATATCAGATATAGGAATACTTGCTTTATAAACAACAGATGCAATACTACGAATAGCCTCTAATATTGGGTTATATAGAGCAATCATAACAATAGATGAGATAATTCCTGAAATAAGACCTATAACCATACCTTCAACTAAGAATGGTATTCGTACAAATGAATTTGTTGCACCAACAGATTTCATTATGCTAATTTCAAAGCGTCTTGAATACATTGTCATTCTAACCGTATTTGAGATGATGAAAAGTGTAACTAAGCCCAAAACTATTACGGCGGCTATGCCTATGTATGTTACAAGTGTATTTAGCTTAGTAAGCTTTCTTGCAATATCACTACGATTGCTTATTTGATATACACCATCAATTTTTTTAAGCTCTTTAACAGTTTCTTCGTATTTTGAGAAATCTTCTAAACTCACTTTATATGCGTGTGGCAAGGGATTATCTTCGCCTTGCATATTTGCATAAATATCATCGCCAAGCATTTGGTGATAATCTTCAATAGCTTTTGATTTTGAATAAAATTCGCTTGATTTAACATTATCAAGTAAATCGAATTTAGCTCCGAGCTTAAGAGCGTCAACATCAGAAATCTGTGGGTCGAGATATACAGTAATCATATTGGTATCACCAATAGATGATATAAGGCTTGATGCGTTCATAGATGTAACAACAGCCGCACCAGTAATCAAAAGGCAAGAAATAAGAACACCTATACTTGCAAGCGACATCATTCGGTTATTCCAGATACTTTTTATGCCTTCCTTTATGAGATAGCCAGAACTTTTGAATTTCATTGCTCCACCTCCCGAATATAATCCCCAACGATTTTTCCACCATTGATTTTAATAATTCTTCCGCCGAATTCATTTACGAGGTTATGTTCATGTGTAACAATTAAAACCGTTGTGCCACGCTTATTTATCTCAACAAGAAGCTCCATAATTTCATATGAAAGTTCAGGGTCGATATTTCCAGTAGGCTCGTCCGCAATTATAAGTTCGGGATTATTTACCAATGCTCTTGCAAGGCTGACACGCTGTTGCTCGCCGCCTGAAAGCTCACTTGGCTTGCTATTAGCTTTTTCTGAAAGTCCGACAAGACCAAGAATATATTCTACACGCTTACGCACAGATTTTTCTGAAATGCCGATTACTCTCATAGCAAAGGCAACATTATCGAAAACAGAGATTTTTTCTATAAGCCTGAAATCCTGAAAAACTATTCCCATAGTTCTGCGAAGATATGGAATCTTGCGTTTTTTGATTTTGACAAGATTATAGCCGTTGACAGAAATTTCACCCTCTGTGGTGGCTTCTTCACGCATAATGAGCTTTAAAAATGTACTTTTTCCTGCTCCTGATGGTCCAACTATAAAGACGAACTCGCCCTTATTTATATCTAAGCTTACATTGTCGAGTGCTTTTGTGCCTGTTGAATATACCTTAGATACATTTTTAAAATGAATCATAGACAAGACCTTTCTTTTAGTAAATGATAAGAAAATTTAATATTGAAATATTACTTATACAATATCAATGTAATATATTATTATATTTTTTGATATTTGTATAGTATCAATAAAAATTCAACCCCTATATAAACCAAGAAGTCGCCTTATAGAGGCAGAAAACTGCCAGCTACAAGACAACTTTATTCTTGAGTCTGTAATGTTTATGAATTAGTATTTGATTGGATTAGATGAAAGATATTTCTTAACCATAAGTGCTACTTTAAATACGATAGCATCTTCAAATTCTCTGAGGTCAAGACCGGTAAGCTTTTTAATTTTCTCAAGACGATAAACAAGAGTATTTCGGTGAACAAAAAGCTTTCTTGATGTTTCAGAAACATTGAGGTTATTCTCGAAGAAACGCTGAATTGTAAAGAGAGTTTCTTGGTCGAGAGATTCAATAGAGCCACGCTTGAAAACTTCTTTAAGGAACATATCGCAGAGTGTAGTTGGAAGCTGATAGACAAGACGAGCGATACCGAGATTATCATAGCTTACAATAGTCTTTTCTGTATCGAATACCTTACCAACCTCAAGAGCGATTTGTGCCTCTTTATAGGAACGAGCAAGGTCCTTAATGCCCTCAACAGGAGTTCCTATACCAATAACACAATGTGTGTAAAATTCGCCAGAAAGAGTATCTACAATAGAGCTTGCGAGCTTCTCAAGGTCTTTAGAATCTGTTTCTGACTTAATTTCTTTGACAAGTGCTATATCAGATTCGTTGATATTGATAACGAAATCTTTGCTTTTATCAGGGAAGAGGTTTTGAATGACATCGTAGGCAGAAATATCGTTCTTAGAGATAATCTTGATGCCGAAGCATACACGAGTAACTTCGGAATTGAAACGAAGTTCTTTTGCCTTTAAATATATATCACCAGGCAGAATATTGTCAAGTATGACATTCTTAATAAAATTGCCACGGTCATATTTTTCATCATAGTATTGCTTTATGCTTCCAAGAGATATAGCGAGAAGCATTGCATATTTTTGTGCAAGGTCATCATTGCCTGCTACAAAAACAGCATATTCACATCTTGGCTTACTGCCGAAAGGCTTATAAGTATAGCCATTAAGTACGAAAGGTGTAGCGGAGGAGAGCATATCTGTTGTGATATTTTCGTTTACTTCGCCGATTTTACCAAGCTCGCTACAAGCGATAACGACAGATGTTTCATCAATAACTCCTATGGCACGGTCGATGGTGTCTCTCATTTGGTGGATAACGCCTTGAAAAAGTCTGTTAGACATATTTATACCTCACTTTGTGTTTAATTAGTTCGTATGAATTATCGCCCGATAATATAAAATCTCTCTATACATTTTACACAAAAATAAGAAAAAAATCAACCTTTTAAAAGAATTTTCATAGAAAATTTTGTGTAAGGTAATGAATAGCGTATATATTAGCTTGATTTTGAACATTTTAAGCGATATTTTTTTAAAGAAAAAAGCCTCCCATTTACTTGAGAGGCTTTTAAGTATTTTAGTTTAAGTACTGCTCTTACATCTTATACGATTGAGTCTGCAATATCTCTTAATATAAGCGTTCTCCGAAGAACAATAAACAACAAGAGCACGACAACCGAGAAATGCGTTCTCTTCGATTTCTGTAATAGTATCAGGAAGTGTGAGTGATTTAAGTCCAGTACACTTACTGAATGCACCATAACCAATTTTTGTAACTCTTGATGGAATATCAAGAGTTTTAAGCTTTTCACAACCTGTGAATGAGCCAGGAGCAATTTCTGTGATAGCCTCAGGAAGATTGATTGTTGTGAGAGATTCACACCAGCTAAAGCAGTTCTTATGTATCTGAGATACGCTATCAGGAACTTTTATTGTCTGAAGTGACTTACAACCGCTGAAAATATTTTCGGCAAGACCATGAATTCCATCAGGAATTTCAATATCAACAATACTTGCACAATTCATAAATGAATGTCTGCTTATATGACTTACTGATGATGGTATCTTGAAATCTTTAAGTTTTTCGCAGCCAGCAAAGCATTCTGCATTGATTCTTGTTATGCTATCAGGAAGTTTAATAGATGTAATTGAGGAACAACCTTTAAATGCACATTTTCCTATATCGGTTACATTTTCAGGAATATTGATTGTAAGAAGCTTACTACAACACTCAAATGCACTATCTCCGATTTCTTTAAGAGATGTTGGAAGTACAACAGCTTCAATCTTTTGGTTATCTTTAAAGGCTTCATTATCAATACGGATAACACCTTCAGGAATCTGAACATGATTGAGAGTGAACTTCTTAGCATCTTCTTTTGTGAATACTTCATTAATGCTGCTTGAGGTTTCAGAAACACTTGTCTCTGGAATATTTACTGCAACATCTTCTGCTGCAGAATTCTCAGATGGAGAAGCATTTGCCTCAGGCTGAGGAATTTCAACAACAGGTGTATTTTCCATTGATGGCTTAGAAATAGGCTCATCAGATGGGGTTATATTCAATGAAGAAAAATCAACTTTATGAATAGGTTCATGACTTTCTGCTGGTGTCTGAGCTGATTGTTCGGAAGAAATTGGAGCATCTTGCTGTAATGCTTCATTCGAAACGCTAAAACCGTTTGTACGGTCTGTTGTGCCTGTTGAATTTGTTGGAATATCAATAGGCTTAACATCAGTTTCTCTATTATTTTCTCTATTATGTACAGCCCAAGGAGCATCCATATATTGGTCTATATCAATATCATTTTTCTTAGTTGCTGATTCTGGCTGTGGAATGAATGGAGCTTCTGGTTCTTGCGTTGTTTCAACAGCTGGCTCAGCCTCTTTTTCGACTGTTGGTGGTTCAGGTTCTTTTTCAACCTTAGTATTTGCTTCTTCAGTAGATTGATGAGCATTATGCTGAGGCGAAACACCCCAAGGATTATAAGGTGGTTGTTGACCATCAGTACCTTGTTGAGGTGGCATACCCCAAGGACCATAAGCCCAAGGGTTATAATGAGGTTGCTGACCCTCAGCACCTTGTTGAGGTGGCATACCA
>ULXH01028269.1_pt1 | contig 12001 bp, 9 predicted proteins | sample 1961101 | NCBI WGS metagenome assembly ULXH01 (sample SAMEA4835833, study PRJEB28245) | human gut metagenome | biome: gut microbiome; material: fecal sample | place: Denmark | collected 2008 | reverse complement strand
ATTTTAGTAGCTGCGAGCTGTGTTTGTCCAATAAAATGACTTTTGAAAGTCTTGAGTGAATTATATAAAGCTAAGCTTACCATACTTGAAAAATGGAGGAAATTGTGATAGTATAGGGTTACGATTGTATGGGCTTTGACTTTGAAAGGAAAGGATAATTATGAAAAAAAGTTATAGATTTATCGCTGTTCTTAGTTCGCTTATTATCTGTGTGGCAGCTTTTAGTGCTTGCGGTGATAATAATGAAAATAATAACAGTAACGATAGTAGTATAAGTAATTCATCTGCACAGAGTTCTTCCGATGAAAGTTCAGAAAAGAAAACCTCAAGCGATGACGAATCTAAAAATGATGAATCAAGCGAAGATTCTGAAAAAAATGAGAACTCAGAAGAAGGTTCTGAAACAACCGAAAATTCAGATTCAAAAGATTCATCTGATAAGGAAAGCTCTAAGGCTGAAAGCAGTGTCAACAGTGAACAAAATGCTAGTAATGCAAGTGAAGCTCAAAAGCCTTCTGAGAGCTCAAAATCTACTGGTAACAAGGATTTCGATGAGGTATTTAAGGATAATAAGCTTGATATTTTATTATCAAACGATATGAAGAGAGCAGATACAACAGAGGCTATGTCCGAAACTTTAGCGAAATATGAAAAGCTCTGGCTTGCTGAAGCTGAAAATGCAAATAATAAGCTTCAGGCATCATCTCTTTCTGATGAGGAAAAGAAAGCAATTCAAAGTGATTATGATGCTTGGATAAATGGTTTTCAGACAAAAAGAAAGGAAATTGTAAAAGAAGAAAAATCAAAGTGGGATAGCGGTTCTATTTATATAGTCAATGCTGCTGAGAAAATTAAGGATTATTGCAGAGATTATGCTATGAATCTTTATGAAAAGCTTTATAGAGTTGATGGTAGCTTTGAACTGGCTTATAGCGAATGATTTTATCGAAAGGGAGTGCCATTGAATGACACGAGCTGTCAGACTTTTTAAGAGGTCATTTAGCTTATTATTTTTGGCAGGAATGATGTTTGTCTTGTCGGCTTGTTCATCTGCTGAGGCAAGTAAGCAGAATAATGAATATTATGAGCAGCTGAGCAAATGTACTGATACTTTTCTTATGAAAAACAGAGAGCTTAAAGAAATAAGTAATTCTTGGAATTATAAAGATAAAGCCTCCACAGAAAAATATATAAATAAGCTTATCGAAATAGAAGAAATTGCCGCAAAGACTAAGAATATTGATGCAAGCGAAAATTTCATTGAATTTGATAAGGAAAATGTTGAAGAACCTTGCGATAAGGTTCTTGAAACTGTTGCTATAACAAAAGCTTTGGTTCAATCAGCATATGATAATAGAGATGATTCTGATTATCAGAAGGTTAATGAGGAAAATTCTGAAATCTATAACGAGGCATATGATAATGTAATATCTTCGGTGGCTACTCTTAGGGCAAGAATCAGATAAACTAAGCTTGCATATATTTACAGAAAATTTCATATAAATTACCACTAAACCATAGGAGGGTAATTATGTGAAAGGCTTTGTAGAACAGAGAGCGGTTGAGCTTGGAGAATATATTATCCAGAGCAAGGCTACTGTAAGAAAGACAGCCAAAAAGTTTGGAATAAGTAAAAGCACTGTTCATAAAGATGTCAGCGAAAGGCTGAAAAAGGTTAATCCACAGCTTTATCGTGAGGTGAAGAGTGTTTTAGAGATAAATAAGGCACAGCGTCATATCCGTGGTGGTATGGCTACAAGAAGAAAATATAAGGGAGATTGCTGAAAGGAATTTTAATTATGAGGAAGGTTAAAGTTGCTGCTGTTCAGATGTCTATGAGCAGTTCTCGTGAAGAAAACATTTCAAAGGCAGAAAAGCTGGTAAGAGAGGCTGCGGCAGAAGGGGCTAATATTGTGCTTCTTCCTGAACTTTTTGAAACGCCATATTTTTGCCAAGAAAGAAATTACGATTATTATTCTCTTGCTTTTGAGGCAAAAAAAGACCCTGCTGTTATAAGAATGACAGAGCTTTCCCGTGAACTTAATCTTGTTATACCTGTAAGCTTTTTTGAGAGAGCAAGGTATCTGAGATATAACAGCGTTGCTATTCTTGATTGTGGAAGCTTTCTTGGCGTTTATAGAAAGACGCACATTCCTGACGACCATTTTTATCAGGAAAAATTCTATTTTTCTCCGGGAGATACAGGCTTTAAAGTATTTAAAACTACTTTCGGAAAAATCGGCGTAGGAATTTGTTGGGACCAGTGGTTTCCTGAGGCAGCAAGATGTATGGCATTAAAGGGTGCAGAGCTTTTATTCTATCCAACGGCGATTGGTTCTGAGCCTATTCTCGAGGTTGACAGTATGCCACACTGGAGGCGTTGTATGCAGGGACATTCAGCTGCAAATATCATTCCAGTAATCGCCGCAAACAGAATTGGTATTGAAAGCGTTGAGCCATCATATGAAAATAATCATCAGAAATCTTCCTTAAAGTTCTATGGCTCATCATTTATCACTGATGAATTGGGCGAAATAAGAGCTTCTGCTGATAGGGAATCCGAAACTGTTATAACCGCAGAATTCGACCTCCACGAGATTGAGGAAGAAAGATTAAGCTGGGGCATTTTCAGAGATAGACGACCTGAACAGTACGGAATTATTGCAGGTCTTAAAGACTAAAAGTTTATAATACAAAAAAGCTACTCTTGCTTATTTTTAGTTTGATATGTATCTGGAATTTTAGACACATATCACTTAGCAAGAGTAGCTTTTTATTTTGTTATAGTATAGCTTTAAAGGTGATTATACCATCATCAACTTTTGCGGAAATCTTTCCCTTGTGAGCCTCAACTATTGCTTTTGCAAGAGATAAGCCTATTCCATAACCACCAGTTTCTCTCGACCTTGACGAATCAGCTCTATAAAATCTATCAAATAATCTTGAAAGCTCGTTTTGCTTTAATGTACAACCTGTATTGCTGACAGCAAGAATTGTTCCTCTGCTATTTCGAGTGAGGGTTACTTTTATTGTGCCGTTTTTATCTGAATATTTTAGTGCATTATCTATTAGAATACCTGTCAATCTTGCTATGCTCTCAGAATCTCCCTTTATAGAAAGCTGTGGAGTTATCTCGGAAACGAGAGTTTTATCAAGCTTTTTTGCAATAGGTTGAAAATCTTCAACAGCGTGTTCTATCGTATCAGAAATTGAAAACATACACATATTTAAAGTGGATTTGCCCTCATCGACCTTAGAAAGCTCAAGCAATGATTTAACAAGGCTATTAAGACGCTTAGTCTGATTGCGTATACTGTCTATCCATTCAGATTTGCCTGTATCAAGCTCAAGAACATCAGCATTAGCAGAAATTATAGCAAGTGGAGTTTTAATTTCGTGACCGGCATCAGTTATGAATTGCTTTTGCTTTTCCATATTTTCTATAACAGGCTTTATTGCTCGGCGTGAAAGTAATGAAACAAGAATAAATACTATTAAAAGGCTTATTGCACCAATAGAACATGACCATATGAGATATGTTGATAATGTTTTTAGCTGATTACTGCGGTCTACAAATACTATAAGCTTTCCATAGCTTTGTTCAGTTATGCGATATTTATATGAACCATAGCTTCCCGAATTTGAACCACTATTCAGCATTTCAAGTGCAATGCTTTCTGCCTCATCTGGTGAAACTGCGGCGATATGTCCTGTGTCCAGCTGAATAATATTATTATCTGAATCAACCATAACAGTAAAAAAGCGTGTTTCAAAGGGCGTTTCTTCTGTCATCATACTGAAATCAAAGAAAGGCTTTCTTTTGTTGAAATCTTTGGGTTCAGTATGGTTATTATTTTTCGGAAATTTACCATCATTATCAGAAAGTATATTGAGAATATTTTCGGTTGCCTCATTTTCGTGAATAGTGACAGCTATATTTATTCCGCCTACTATACATACTATAACTGCAAGAAATGAACACATTGCTATAAGTACAAATTTTTTTTGAAGTTGTTTAATCATATTTCAACCCTCGTTTAATCAGCTTTTTCGAGGGTATAGCCAAGTCCTCGTGATGCTTTAATCTCAACAGTCGAGCCTATTTGAGCGAGCTTTTTTCTTAGTGATGAGATATAAACCCATACAACATTTATTTCTGCTTCGGAATCATAGCCCCATACTCGCTCCATAATTTTTTCTGTGGAAATCAGGCTTGCAGGGTTTGAGATGAGAAGCTCGATTATGCCATATTCCTTGCCACCAAGACGGATTGTTTCTTTAGATGTTGAAAGCTCAAAGCTTTGCTTATTTAAGGTTAAGTCACCATATGTGATTGTATCAATGGCATTACCTGTACTTCGTCTGGTTACAGCTCTTACTCTTGCAAGAAGCTCTCCCATATCAAAGGGCTTTGCGAGATAATCATCGGCGCCGAGGTCAAGACCTGTTATTTTGTCCTCGGTTTCTGATTTTGCGGTGAGGATAAGTACAGGAGTGTTGTTTCCGTGACTTCTAAGTGTTGAGAGTACCTCTAAGCCATTCATTTTTGGCATCATAAGGTCAAGAATAATGCCGTCATATTGGTCGGCTTCTGCATAAGCAAGTGCGTCTTCTCCATCATAAACTGCATCAACAGTATAATTATTATGTCGGAGAATTGCTTTTAACGCATTGGAAAGTTCTTTTTCATCTTCACAAAGTAGAAGCTTCATAATCTCACAACCTTTGAATTTATTCTTTAATTTAAATATATAGAAGAAAACTAAAATTAAATTAAAAATATTGTAGTGGCTTTTAAGTTTTATAGTTGGTTTTGTAAGAAAAGTTTATTGCCACTATCGAAGATTTTACCAATGAATTACCGACAAGGCGAACTTCGTTCGCCTTTATTGAGAAAGAAATGTGCCCTTAAAACCCACCAAAGGCTCTGCCGTAGGTGACTACCTTTTGAAACTGCGAACCTTTGAAAAGGCTCGAGCGAAACTTTTAATTTTCTTTTTGGGAAAAGATGTATGGGCAAATTGTGTTCGCCAGAAAGGTGTTTTTAAGGCAACATACCTAACATAAAGGCTATGACATAGGTTATGCCAAATATTATTGGCTGATGTGCAACATATATCAGAAGTGCGTGTCTGCCCAAGAATGAGAAAAATGGAATATGGCTCTTATAAGCGAATTTCGGAAACCTTTCTTCTGCAGCGTACTTACCTATATATGTTCCGAAAAGAAATGCGAAAAGCCATGGTATCAACGGAAAATAGTCTGATGAAGAAAAGCTTGCATTTGGAAAACCTATCGGAAATAGCCAAGATGTTGAATAAAGCACATTCGGAAGCTTTATTGCAAAAATATTTGGTATGCCAAGGTATCTATATGGCACACAATAGCTTATTGCAAACAGAACTGCGAATAAAATCATTCCGAATATTCGTGGCATTTTTGAGAGTGGCTTTTGCAGCAATCCATATATTAGCATAGAAACAGAAAGCATATGCAGGACGCCAAACTGGATTATATATTCTGGCTCTACGACTGATGTTACAAGTGTTACTGCCATTGCCACTATAAAAAGCTTTGCACCACGAGATAGGTTTGAGTGGCTAAGATTTGAAGATATTCCTGATATTATTATAAAAATTGCCGCAAAAAATGGTTCTGCCGGCATAAAGAATTTTAGTAAAGATAAAAAGAATGGAACTTTGAAAATTTCACCGATAGAAAAAAATGCGTGATAAAATACCATACAAAATACAGAAAAGCCTCGCAGTTCATCAAGAGCATAAATTCGCCTTCGATTTGATTTCGGTTTTTGGGTTTTGTTGAAAAATTTTTCAATATTCATTTTATTTCCTCCAATAATGCCGAAATATCTTAGTGGGGCTTTTCGCAATCAAATATATATGCTACAATTATAACAAAGAAAAAGGGATTTTTCAACTTGAAGGAGAGTTGGGTAATGAGAAAGTATGACGCTGTATTTTTTGACCTTGACGGAACTCTTAGCGAATCTGGAGAAGGCATACTTTGGTGTGTCAGAAGGACAATAGAGGATTTAAAAATAGTTGTTCCAGAAAATTTCAGACTTGAATCTTTTATCGGTCCGCCACTTGCAGATAGTTTTTATAGGCTTGGTCTTGATGATGAAAAGGTTAAGCTTGGTGTTAAAACTTATAAGAGCTATTATGATACTAAGGGCAAGTATATGAATAAAGCTTATGACGGAATCAAAGAGCTTTTAGAAAGACTTCGTGAAAAGGGTTACAAGCTTGGAGTTGCAACCTCTAAGTATGAGCTTTTTGCAAGGCAGATTATAGATAATATCGGACTCTTGCAATATTTTGATTTTGTTTCGGGTGCTACAGCAAACGCAGAGCGTCAGAAGAAAATTGATGTGCTTAATTATGGAATTAAAAATCTTGGTGCTACTCCCGAAAATTCTGCCTTGATTGGCGATACAAAGTTTGATGCAGAGGGAGCAAGGCTTTGTGGCTGTGGCTTTGTTGGGGTTTTATATGGATATGGAACTCGTAAAGAAATGGAAGCCGAGGGTGCTGTGAATTTTGCCGAAACAGCAGGCGAAATTGAGAAGTTTCTTTGAGCTTATATGCACAAATTGACGAAAAATCTTTTTTCCGACTGAAAATTAAAATTAGTGCTATGATTATTCGAAATTATATGTTATAATAAAAAATAAGGGTGTAAAAACACAAAGAGCGCTTTGAAAATTTGCTCTGTGCAAAATGCACATCGTATTTTAGCCAAAAACTGCACATTATTTTAAGGATTTTTCGCTATTATGTATTGAAAAAATCATAAAATTGTGTTAATATCTATTTATGGGCTGTTATTTTGACATATTTGTAAAATAAAGTTAGTATAATTTAAATTGGTGTGTAGATTTTATTTGGAAGTTTATACATTATTTAATTTTGCTTGAACAGCCAAGATTTATTTTGTAATTATTTCGCCATTATACCTTTTATAAACCCAGGCGGAGAAAATTTTATATGGACGGAGATGATTTCATGGCAAGAAGTGCCGGAATTCTTATGCCGATTACTTCCCTTCCGTCACCATACGGAATTGGTACTATCGGCAAGGCGGCCTATGACTTCGTTGATTTCTTGAAGTATTCAGGTCAAAAATACTGGCAGATTCTTCCTGTTGGACCGACAAGCTATGGCGATTCGCCATATCAGTCGTTCTCAACCTATGCAGGTAACCCATATCTGATTGACCTCGACTTCCTTTGCGAGGAAAATTTGCTGATTCGTGATGAGATTACAGCTTTAGATTGGGGAGAAGACGAGGAAAAGATAGATTACGCAAAAATCTATAATAATCGCTTTAAGGTTCTGAAAATTGCTTATGACCGCTTTATGGCTCTTGATGACAAAGAAAAGTGGGATTTCTGGAAGTTCTGTGACAAAAATGACAGCTGGCTCGGAAATTATGCTTTGTATATGTCTGTAAAGAACTATTTCGGAAACAAGGCATGGACTGAGTGGCCTGATAAGCTTATAAGACATCGTAACCCTGATACTATAAATTATTATAATAAGCTTCTCGGATATGATGTAGGTTTTTGGAAGTTTGTTCAGTATAAGTTTTATAGCCAATGGGCAGACTTTAAGAAATACGCAAATGACAACGGTGTTCTCATCTTCGGAGATATGCCTATCTATGTTGCAATGGATAGTGCTGATACATGGGCTAACCCTGATGTATTCTGGCTCGATAGTGACCGTAAGCCTGTATGTGTTGCGGGTTGTCCTCCGGATTATTTCTCAGAAACAGGTCAACTTTGGGGCAATCCACTTTATGATTGGATTTATCTTGAGGAAACAGGCTATGACTGGTGGTTTAAGCGTATTGAAAGTGCATCAAAGATGTTCGATGTAACTCGTATCGACCATTTCAGAGCTTTTGCTTCTTTCTACGCTATTCCGTATCCTGCGGAAAATGCTATAAACGGTTCTTGGATTGAAGGACCTGGTATGAATTTCTTTAATAAGCTTAAAGAGCGTCTGGGCGATATTCCGATTATTGCCGAGGACCTCGGTCTTATGACACCCGATGTAATCAAGCTTCTTAAAGATACTGGATACCCAGGAATGAAGATTCTTGAATTTGCATTCGATTCTAAGGAGGATAGCGACTATCTTCCACATAACTTTAGTTCAAATACAGTTTGCTATATTGGCACTCATGATAATGATACAGTCTGTGGTTGGTATAACCATGCAAGTGAAGAAGACCAAGAATTTGCTAATGAATACTGTAATCTGAATAAAAAGGAAGGCATAAACTGGGGCTTTATACGCACAGCATATCAGAGCGTCAGCGATTATGCGATTGTTCAAATGCAGGATATCCTCGGACTTGGCTCTGAGGCTCGTATAAATATCCCTTCAACGCTCGGTGGCAACTGGGCTTGGAGAATGAAAGCAGGTGCTAATACACCTGAGATTTCAAAAAAGCTTTATAAGTTATCAAAAATCTACAGAAGGCTGGAGGACAAAAAAGAAATGAAGAACAACATCATCGACAACCTTATTTTGACAGCGAAGAACGAGTATTGTAAGGAGCTTGAGGAGCTTTCTCCTGCAGAGCTTCATGAATGCCTCGGCAGAGCTATGATGGGCGAAATCACTGAAAAGTGGGCTAAGGCTAAGAAGAACCACGCAAATTCACGCCGTGCTTACTATTTCTCAGCAGAGTTCCTTATGGGACGAATGATGTATAATAACCTTTATGCTATGGGCGTTCTTGATCAAGTTAAGAAGCTTCTCGCTGACAAGGGCATTGATATCAATGTATTCGAGGAAATCGACGACGCTGCTCTCGGTAACGGCGGTCTCGGCAGACTCGCAGCTTGCTTCCTTGATTCTGCTGCAACTCAGGATGTACCTCTCGATGGCTATGGAATCCGTTATAAGTACGGTCTTTTCAAGCAGAGCATTGAAGACGGTTTCCAGGTAGAAAGAGCTGACGATTGGCAGAGCTTCGGTGACCCATGGTGCATCAGAAGAAATGAGGATACTGTTATTGTTAAGTTTGCTGACCAGGTTGTTAAGGCCGTTCCTTATGATATGGCTGTTATCGGCTATGGTACAGACAACATCAATACACTTCGTCTTTGGGAAGCAGAAGCTCTTAATGACTTTGACTTCCTCCAGTTTAACGACAGCCATTATGATGCTGCTGTTCAAGATAAGAACGATGCAGAAAACATTACAAAGGTTCTTTATCCTAATGACAACCAGTATGAAGGTAAGGTTCTTAGATTAAAGCAGCAGTATTTCTTCTGCAGTGCTTCTCTCCAAGATATTATTAAGAGATATAAGGCTAAGTATGGCAATGATTATTCTAACTTTGCTAATCATTGTGCTATTCAGCTCAACGATACACACCCAGTTATCTCTATTCCTGAGCTTATCAGACTTCTTGAGCTTGACGGTCTTTCATTTGACGCTGCTTTCGATATTGCTCAGAAAACATTCGCATATACAAACCACACTGTTATGTCAGAGGCTCTTGAGAAGTGGGATATCAACCTCCTCACAGATGTTATTCCTGATGTTGTTGAAATCATCAAGAATATCGACGCTCGCCTCGTAGCTGACCTTACAGCTAAGGGTCTTAATGTTCCTGTTGAGTGTGAATGTGCTTGTGCTAAGGCAGACGCTAAGAAGGAAAAAGAACCTGTTAAGACAAAGCTTGATGGTATGAGAATTATCGACGGCAACCTTGTTCATATGGCAAGACTTGCAGTTTATGCTTCAAGCTATACAAACGGTGTTGCTTGGATTCATACAGAAATCCTCAAGGACGATGTTCTCAAGGATTGGTATGCTATCTATCCAGAAAGATTCCAGAACAAGACAAATGGTGTTACACAGCGTCGTTGGCTTGGACTCTGCAACCCACAGCTTTCTGAACTTATCTCTGATAAGATTGGCACAAAGTGGGTAAGAAATCTTGATGAGCTTTCTAAGCTTAATGACAAGATTGATGAAGACCTCGTTAAGCAATTCAACGCTATTAAGCTTGAGAAGAAGCAAGAGCTTGCTGATTACATTGCAAAGCATGATGGCGTACAGCTCGACCCTAACTTCATCTTCGATATTCAGGTTAAGCGTCTTCACGAGTATAAGAGACAGCTCCTCAATGCTTTCTCTATAATGGCTATCTACTTCCGTTTGAAGGAAGGCAAGCTTCCTAACTTCACACCAACAGCATTTATCTTTGGTGCTAAGGCTGCTCCTGGCTATGCAAGAGCTAAGGCTATCATTAAGTATATCAACGAAATTGCTAAGCTCGTAAATAACGACCCTGATGTTAATGACAAGCTCAGAGTTGTATTCGTAGCTAACTACAATGTTTCCTATGCAGAGAAGATTATGCCAGCTGCTGATATTTCTGAGCAGATTTCTACTGCTGGTACAGAGGCTTCTGGTACAGGTAATATGAAGTTCATGATTAATGGTGCTGTTACTCTCGGAACATTCGATGGTGCTAATGTTGAAATCGTTCAGCAGGCTGGTGAAGAAAATAACTACATCTTCGGTGCAAGAGTTGAGGAAATCAACGAGCTTAAGAACAACTATGACCCTAAGGCTATCTATGAAGCTAACCCAGAAATCAAGAAGGTTATTGATACTCTTATTGATGGTCGTTTCACAGACGGTGGCAACAAGACAGGCGAAGGCAGCTTTGCAGAGCTCCGTCAGTCAATTCTCGAGGGTGCAAGCTGGCATCAACCAGACCACTACTTCATTCTTAGAGACCTTCCTGATTATATTGATGCTAAGCTTAAGGCTAATGCTGATTATAAGGACAGAATCGCATTTGGTACAAAGTGCCTCAAGAACACAGCTAACTCTGGCACATTCTCAAGTGACAGAACTATCCTTCAATATGCTAAGGAACTTTGGAAGCTTATGTAATTTAAAGCCTACACTCGTAAGCTAAAATGATATAGCGATTTAGCTCTCCTTGAGTCTGTATTTTGCAGATTTGGGGAGAGCTTTTATTTTAAGAGCTTATCTTAGCTTTGATGAACTGGCTTTATTAAAGGCTTTAATACTATATATTGTTTGTTGATTCGACAAAATTTTATAGTATTTATTGACAGTCATTATGATTGTATAGTAAGCTATTATATGTAATAAAATTATGAATGTGGGGAAAGTTATGACTAATACTTCAGTACTTCAGGGCTTGGCGAATAATTGCAGACTTCAATATGTAAATGAGCCTGAGCCTGCTGCTTTTGGCGTGTTTGACAACTTTGGTATTGTTGTTAAATATTTAGCTTCTGAGCGACAGTATATCATTCTTGTCAGTGCGGCGGCAACATCTGATGAAGCTGTAAATGGTATGATTTCAAGTCTAAGCCAATTTGCAGGTGAACGCAAAAAAACGATAAACTATACAAGCTATCTTGATAAGGTAGTTACTATCAGCGTTCGTGATGTGGGCAAGAATACAATTTCTGCATTGCAGGAGGCTGTCGGAGCAGCTACTTATTTTTGTAATCAGTTTGGATTTGTTCCAGTATGTAAGTATTGTGGAAATCAAATGGATTTAGGATTTTTTGCTATTGGTGGAACTGTGGATACTATGTGTACACAGTGCTTTAATAAAAAACAAGCTGAAACAAGCAATATGGCTATGACAGAGGCTAACAAACAATTTAATCTTCCTATGGGAATTTTAGGGGCTGTTTTAGGAGCACTTATTGGAGGAATTGTTTGGATTATTACTTATCAGCTTGGATTTCTATTATTTATTACAGGTGCGATTATAGTATTTTGTTCATGTATGCTTTTGAAGAAAATGGGTGGAAAGCTTACCGTAGGTGGACTTATTACTTCATTGGTTATTTCGCTTGTTATGGTCTTTGCTGCTGAATATCTTGCTGTGGGTATAAGTTTATTTACACAAGGAGGTTCGGAATTGATGTTATCATTTGGAGATTCTTTTAAGCTTTTGAATA
>ULXH01045420.1_pt1 | contig 12005 bp, 10 predicted proteins | sample 1961101 | NCBI WGS metagenome assembly ULXH01 (sample SAMEA4835833, study PRJEB28245) | human gut metagenome | biome: gut microbiome; material: fecal sample | place: Denmark | collected 2008 | reverse complement strand
GTCGTGCTCTACCAACTGAGCTATTTTCGCAGTCGCTGTTGTTTCGCTTTTGCGAGTGCAAAGATAGAACAGATTTTTTATTCCCGCAAATTTTTCGGTAAAAAAATTAGAAAAAAATCACCGGAATCCTTTTGCTGACGGGTGTTTTGAGGGATAAAAAGCGGAGGAACAAACTGTTATAAATTTGCTCCTCCGCTTTGAAATTTTTCTGCCGATTAGTAGTTTCTTGCGAAGATTACGCGGCGCTCAGAAGGCTTGCCTGTGAAAATGCAGGTGCCGGGTGTTGTGTCGCCGTCCAAAGGAATGCATCGGATTGTGGCTTTTGTCTCTTCTTTTACGCGCTCTTCTGTTTCGGTCGTACCGTCCCAGTGTGCGAGAACGAAGCCACCCTTTTCGATAAGCTCTTTGAACTCGTCGTAAGAGTTCGCCTCGAAGATGTGGGAGTCGCGGAAGTTGCGAGCCTTGGTGTAGATGTTGTTTTGGATATCTTCAAGGAGGTTTGCAACGTAGTCAACGATTCCGTCGAGCGATACGGTCTCTTTCCCGAGTGTGTCGCGGCGCATGACTTCTGCCGTGTTTTCCTCCAAGTCCTTCGGTCCGATGACGAGGCGCACAGGCACACCCTTCAGCTCGTAGTCGGCGAATTTGAATCCCGGGCGTTTGTTGTCGGCGTCGTCGTATTTCACGCTGATGCCTTTTGCCTTCAAGCCTTCCACGATGCCTGCCACTTTTTCAGAAACCATGGCGAGTTGTTCCTGCTTTCTATAAATAGGTACAATCACCACTTGTATAGGAGCCAGATGTGGTGGCAATACAAGGCCGTTGTCGTCGGAGTGGGTCATGATCAGAGCGCCCATGAGTCGTGTAGATACGCCCCATGACGTTGCCCAAACGTAGTCGAGTTTGTTTTCCTTGTTGATGAACTTCACGTCGAAAGCCTTTGCAAAGTTCTGTCCGAGGAAGTGCGACGTGCCCGATTGCAGTGCTTTTCCGTCCTGCATCATTGCCTCTATGGTAAATGTCTCGAGAGCTCCTGCGAAACGCTCATGAGCTGTCTTCACGCCTTTGATCACAGGCACGGCCATATATTTTTCAGCGAAGTCGGCATATACGCCGAGCATCTTCTTAGCCTCCACGAGGGCCTCTTCCTTAGTGGCGTGTGCGGTGTGTCCTTCCTGCCATAGGAATTCGGCGGTGCGCAGGAACATGCGTGTGCGCATTTCCCAGCGGAACACGTTTGCCCATTGGTTGCAAAGGATAGGGAGGTCGCGATATGAGTGTATCCAGTTTTTATAAGTGTTCCAAATGATGGTTTCCGAGGTTGGTCGGATGATGAGTTCTTCCTCGAGTTTGGCTGCGGGGTCGACAACCACACCGCTGCCGTCTTCTGCGTTTTTAAGACGGTAGTGTGTCACTACGGCGCATTCCTTTGCGAATCCCTCCACGTGTTCTGCCTCGCGGCTGAGGAATGATTTCGGGATTAGAAGAGGAAAATATGCGTTGACGTGTCCGGTTTCTTTGAACATATCGTCGAGAGTGCGTTGCATTTTCTCCCAGATGGCATAGCCATAGGGTTTGATAACCATGCATCCTCTGACTGCCGATTGCTCGGCGAGGTCTGCTTTAACGACCAGGTCGTTGTACCATTGCGAATAGTTCTCGCTGCGTTTTGTAAGTTGTTTTAGCTCTATTGCCATTTTCTTAAAAATATTTTGTCACAAAAATACGGTATTTTTCTGAATGTTACGGAATGTTGTGCTAAAAAACTGTGCAAACGCGACTTCCCCGGGGCGATGATTGCGCGATATTGCGATTTTTCACAAATAACGTCCGGCGAGTTGGACAAAATTGGTATATTTGTATTGGCTGATTCTTGCGTTGCCGTGTTTGTTGTGGCTTGGCGCGGGGTGGCATGATATAATTGCACGATAATGAGATTTGGTGTTGGCAGGAAAACGTTGATGGTTGTGGCAGGAATTGTGTGGACAGTTGCCGGCGTCAACATTCTGCGTATCGGGATAGACTGCTGGGCGCAGGTGTCGGGCGGGTTTGTGCTGATGTTGCTGGGGGCGGTTGCGGTGTTCGCGGCGTTCCACTATATGGTTTTCAGCAGGATGTTTCATAAGCACCAGCGTAGGATTTCGCAAAAAGGCGACTCCAATTGTCTGATGGGCTTTTTCGACGCTCGTGGTTGGATTATTATGGCGTTTATGATAACGTTGGGTGTGTCGATAAGGCGTTATGAGTTGATGCCGCTGTGGTTTATCGCTCCTTTTTATACAGGGCTGTCGTCTGCATTGGTGCTGACGGGCATTCGTTTTTTGTTCAGCAGCAAGTTTTGGAACAGAAAAAGTGTGGGGTGAATTGCTGTCGTGTCCGGCTTTTCAGCCGTGTGTGTGGAGCATGGCGAAAACGACGGTGAAAAAAACTTTAGTGTGTAATATAATGTGGAACAAGTGATTATGATAAATGAGAACGGAATGCGTGAAAAAAGATGCCTGAAAATTTGGAGGTGGATGAAAAAGTTACTACCTTTGCACACGTAAACGAAACATCGCGGGATGGAGCAGAGGTAGCTCGTTGGGCTCATAACCCAAAGGTCGTAGGTTCGAATCCTGCTCCCGCCACTAAGAGAGGCTCACCATTTGGTGGGTCTCTCATCTTTTATATGCTCGGCATAGGCATGTGCGCCGACTCATCCGTAGTGGCGTACCTCCGGCACGCAGGCTGCTGGGGCATGTCGAGTCCCGGCACGCTTTGCTGTGCTCGCGCATCGGCTACGTTGGCAGGCATGCGCTCCGATAGTCTGGATGCGCCCTGTGTGATTCCGCGCCAAACAGGTGTGTGCTGCCGTCACGCATGCCGCGCCATTTCCCGGCTTATATGCCGCTTTGCCGCGATGGGGAAGTTTCTCCGTCGGCGCATACGCAAACAGGGCGGAGTCAGCTGCTTTTGCAGCTCTCCGCCCTGTGTTGGGGTTTAAGTTGGTGTTGTCTTATTTCGCCTTTGCTTCCACGTCGGGAGCAATGAGTTTGTAGCCCTTTCCGTGGATGTTGATGATTTCGATTGAAGGATCGTCCTTCAGGTGCTTGCGCAGTTTGGTGATGTATACGTCCATGCTGCGGGCGTTGAAGTAGTTGTCGTCAATCCAGATTGTCTTCAGGGCGAAGTTGCGCTCGAGGATTTCGTTTACGTGAGCGCAGAGCAGGCTCAGCAGTTCCGACTCCTTGGTTGTGAGTTTTGTGATTTTATCCTCGATCATCAACACTTGTTTCTGAGTGTCGAAAGTGAACTTGCCGATTTTGTACATCGTGATTTCCTTGCCTTTCTTGCCTTTCACGCGGCGCAGGATAGCCTCGATTCTAAACACGAGCTCTTCCATGCTGAACGGCTTTGTGATATAGTCGTCGGCACCGATTTTGAAGCCTTCGAGGATGTCCTCCTTCAGTGATTTTGCCGTAAGGAAAATGATAGGCACTTCGCTGTTTACGGTTCTTACTTCCTGGGCGAGCGTGAAGCCGTCTTTCTTAGGCATCATCACGTCGAACACGCACAAGTCATACTTACCCTTCAAGAAAGCCTTGTAGCCGGCTTCACCGTCGGGAAACAAATCGGCGTTGTAGCCTTTCGCTTGAAGATACTCTCTCAGCAGCATGCCGAGGTTTTCGTCATCTTCACATAACAAAATACGCAATCTTTCTTCCATGATTATTCATTTATTAATGGTAATGTAATTATAAATTTCGATCCCTTGTTGAATTCGCTCTCCACGCGGATTTCGCCTTTCAGCTCGGTCACCATCTTGTGCACGTATGCCAGTCCGAGGCCGAATCCTTTCACGTCGTGGCGGTTGCCGGTCGACACGCGGTAGAACTTTTCGAACACCTTTTTCAAGTCGTCGCGTTTTATTCCGATGCCGTTGTCGGCTATTGAGATTTCGATTTTGTCGCCCGGAAGGCTGCGTGTCGCCACGGTGAGCTGCAGCGGGCAGTCGTCGCGTCGGTATTTGACAGCGTTGTCGAGCAGGTTGAAAATCACGTTGGTGAAGTGCATCTCGTCGACTTTCACGTCAGCAATTTCGGCGTCGAGTCGGGCGTCGATGCGTCCGCCGTATTTCTCAACTTTGAGCTTGAAGGTGTTTACGATGTTTTGTATCAATTGGTTGGCGTTTACTTCCTGCAGTTTGAGGGTGGCTTTCTGACGGTCGAACATCGACATCTGGAGCACCTTCTCAACTTGGAAGCGCAGCCGCTTTGTCTCGTCGTTGATTACGGTTGATATGTGCTGCATCATCGTCGGACTTTTGCGCATGGTGTCGTCGTTGAGCATCTGCGCTGCGAGCGAGATGGTTGATATCGGAGTCTTGAATTCGTGGGTCATGTTGTTGATGAAGTCGTTTTTCATTTCCGACAGTTTCTTTTGGCGGAATGCGATTACGATGGTGCACAGGAACACTACAAGCAGCACGAATGTGAATCCGAACGACGGAATCATGAACCGTACGGATGAGAATATGTATTTGTCGCGCTCTGGGAAGTAGACGTATAGATAGTTGCGCCGCGACTCGGTGTCGTTGGGAAACAGCGTCTGTATGAATACGTCTTCTTTGTCTACCGTTTCGTCGTAGCCGGTGGTCTTGTAGACAATGTGGCCTTTGCGGTCGGCTATGGCATATTCCCATGCGAGTGGAATGCCGTTGTTGCCGAGCTCGGTGCGAAGGTAGTTGTTGACCATAGCTGAGTCGGCGCGCTCTGTGATGGGGCGGTTGCTCGATTGGTTGAGTATGGTGAGTATCACTTCGTTGAGCAGGCCTTTCTGATAAAGGAATTGCTTGCGCAGGTTTTCCTGAAATTTGCGCAGCTTGTCCTGCTCTACGGGAGTGCGCCGGTTTGTTGCCGGAAGGTCGGACTCTTGCGAGAGGGATGTGTTCATGAAGTTGTCTGTCTTCAGGAATGAGTTTGAGTCAAATATCCCTGGCTCCAACATCAGCAGCTCTTCCTCGAGATAGTTTTTTGTCTCGTTTTTCTCCAAAGCTGTCGACAAAGAGTAGAGGCTGCGCTTCACGCCTTCCGAGAAGTGCTGTTCGCGCATCTTCACCATCTCCTCCATATATACGAACTGCATATACAACAGGCCGACAAATGTCAGCGCCATTATGATGGTCAATATCCAAATCGTACTTTTCTTCATCGTTTTTACACTTTTTTTGATATTGCAAATATATGAAACATATCTTAAATCCGATCCTTAAATTTATTAATTTTTTATTTTTTAATTAAAACGCACGATTGTAAACTGTTTTTAACTTGAAAATGCGGCGGTTGGACGGAAAAGTGTGATTTTTAATGGAAAACGCTTCCTCCATGTGGAGGAAGCGTTGTGCCAGGTTTCTGAATTGTCAGTTTTAATTGGCAATGAATCCGCCTAACTGGTATGGCATTTGCTGCTGATAGGTGTAGGCTCTTGCAAACTGCTTCAAAAACTCGATTGTTGATTTTCTTGGTTTAACGGAAGATTGTTGTGTTCCGTTGCATTCTTTTGTAATCAAATGAGTAGAGTTTTTCTGCATAGGCAATATTGTTTAAAGTTCATACATATCAGTAACGCATCAGTGTGGCGAATTATTATATAACAGGCAAAAAAATAATGGGTTGCACACATGCGCAACCCATTATTTATGATAAATATCAGACTATTTTTACTTAGTGATGCCGAATTCTTTCGCGATGCGGTTGATTTTCTCGTCTGCGCGTGCCTCTGTTGCTTTATATTCATCGGCGGAAGCGAGAGTGTCGTGAACCTCGATGTAGAATTTGATCTTAGGCTCTGTTCCCGACGGGCGGACAGACACTTTCGTGCGGTCGGCTGTGTAGTATTGGAGCACGTTTGACGTAGCCGGCATGTCGAGTTTCTTTGTCTCGCCTGTCGCCACGTTTGTCTCTACGAGCGATTGGAAGTCTTTTACGGTCACCACTGGCGATCCAGCGATTTCCTTCGGTGGGTTTTCGCGGAATTGTTTCATCAAGGCGATGATTTCCTCTGCGCCCGATTTGCCTTTGCGCACCAAAGAGATGCCTTTCTCGCGCGAGAAGCCGTACTTCATATAGATGTCGATCAGCATGTCGGTCATGTTCAAGCCCTTGTCTTTTGCCCAAGCTGCGATTTCAGCCATGAGCGAGATTGCCGACACTGAGTCTTTGTCGCGGACGAAATCCTCGGCCAGGAAGCCGTAGCTTTCCTCGCCGCCACCCAGATAGCGGGCTTTGCCTTCGTTTTCGCGCATCACGTTGGCAATCCATTTGAAGCCGGTGAAGCAGTCATACATCTTTATGTGCTGAGCTTCGGCGATTGTGCGGATTGTCTCGGTTGTCACGATTGTCTTCACGATGTATTCATTGCCGGTGAGTGTGCCGAGCTCCGTGTTGCGGGTCATCAGATAGTTGAGGAAAATCATCACAATCTGGTTTCCGTTGATGAGCACATACTCGCCGTTGTTGTCGCGGATCACTAGGCCGATGCGGTCAGCGTCGGGGTCGGAAGCCATCACTACCTCTGCGCCGGTTTCCTTTGCTTTCTCGATGGCCATTGCCATAGCCGACGGCTCTTCTGGGTTTGGCGAAGCAACGGTAGGGAAGTCGCCGCTGAGCACTTCCTGCTCAGGCACGCCGATGATGTTTGTGAAGCCGTAGTTTGCGAGAGAGCGGGGAATCAGTTTCAAGCCGGTTCCGTGGATTGGCGTGTAGACAATCTTCATGTCGTGATGTCTCTTGATTGCCTCTGGACTGAGCGACAGGCTTTTTACTTTTTCAAGGAAAATCTTGTCAACTTCCTCTCCGATGATTTCAATCTTCGACGGGTCGCCTTTGAATTTGATGTCGGCAACGTCGGTCACCTCGTTGACATATTTGATTGTGTTGATGTCGTGAGGGGCGATCATCTGCGCGCCGTCGTCCCAATAGGCTTTGTAGCCGTTGTATTCTTTCGGGTTGTGAGATGCAGTGATGATCACACCGCTCTGACATCCGAAATGGCGGATTGCAAACGACATTTCCGGAGTAGGGCGGCAAGAGTCGAAGAGATACACCTTGATGCCGTTGGCCGAGAAGATGTCGGCAACGATTTCGGCGAATTTGCGGCTGTTGTTGCGCACGTCGTGACCCACCACAACCTTGATTTCCGGAAGGTCCTTGAACGCCACTTTCAGATAGTTTGACAAGCCTTGGGTGGCGGCGCCAACGGTGTATATGTTCATACGGTTTGAGCCGGCGCCCATGATTCCGCGCAAGCCACCAGTGCCGAATTCGAGGTCTTTATAGAACGACTCGATGAGTTCTGTCTTGTCTTCGCTGTCGAGCATAGCCTTTACGGCAGCGCGTGTTTCTTCGTCGTATTCAGGAGAAAGCCATTTCTCGGCTTTTTCCGAAACTTGTTTTAGGAGTTCGTTGTCCATAATATTTTTAGGTTTTATAAGATTTTTCTAAAGTGAACAAATTTAATGATATAAAAGGTAATGACCAAAAATAAACGGGTCATTTTTCTTCGTTGCCTTCTTTTCGGCTCCGTTGCGGCAATTCTTCATCGTTCTCGCGCAGCTTTTTGAGGCGCTCTTTGTGTTTGAGCGTGAAATGCAGCAGCACGATTACGAGCAGCGACACGCCCATCACTCCGAAATATTGCAGATACTTGCCTGCAGCCACCTGTCCGCGGCCTACGTAGGCCATCACCATCAGATAAACAAGCAGCAGCAGCGGCAGCCATGTGGATTTTTTAGTTTTCATTGTCGGTTGATTTTATTACTTTGTATTTTGACTCTTCAGGCACAAACGCATCGCTGAGCAGCCGTCGGTAGATGCGTATGCACGCCCATGCGTCGATGGCGGCGTAGGATGTCTGTGCCTCGGTGAGCGTCTCGGCGTCCCAGTTCGACAGCTGTTGCGACTTTGAGATTTTCATGTCAAACAGGATTGCGTAGATTTTCTGTAGGCTTGAGCAGCCGAAATTGTAGTCGGGCACAAGTTTCTGCAGGTCGATGAATCCCTGGGGGTGGAAGTCGTAGTTGTGGGCGAGCATCGAGAAGTCGTCGTGGAGCGACAGTCCGATTTTTGGAATGTCGGGGTTGTCCATGATTTCGTGCAGAGGCTCGAGGTCGTCAATTTTGCGCACGCGGAAAAGGAAGCACACATCGTCGGCTGAAATCTGAATCAGCGAGACGTGGATAGGCACTCCTTTTCTGAATGTGGGCTTTGATTCGGTGTCGAAGCCGAGGATAGGATATTTTTTCAGTATCGACACCGCTTTGCGTGCCTCGGCGGCGGTGTTTACCACCTTGATTACACCGGGAAACTCCACTCGGGGCAATTCTGCCAGTTGTTCTTTTGTTATGGTGAGAGAATAACTCTTGTCTGTCATCTTTTGAATTTTGGTGCAAAGGTAGGTATAAATAATATATTTATGTCTAATTTTGTGCCCGATTATGGAAAAATTCAGTTGGAAAGGCCACGGCGCGATGCTGCTGGCGAATACGAGTTGGGGCTTGATGTCGCCCCTTGCCAAGGTTGTTATGGCTGGCGGTGTGGTCACGCCGTTTGTGCTCACCGATTTGCGCATTTTCGGCGCGATGGTGCTGTTCTGGGCAGTGTCGCTGTTTCAAAAACCGGAGCACGTGTCGCCGCGCGACATGCTGCGTCTGTTTGCCGCGTCGCTTCTTGCCATAGTGTTCAATCAGGGTAGTTTCATCTTTGGGGTCAAACTGTCGTCGCCTGCCGACGCGTCGATAATCACCACGAGTATGCCTTTGTGGGCAATGCTTCTTGCCGCCGTATTCCTTCGTGAGCCGGTCACGGGGAAAAAGGTGGCAGGCATAGCTTTCGGGGCTGGGGGTGCGTTGATGCTCATTCTGGGCAGTGGAGCCACTGCCACGGCAGCCGGCGCGCATCCCATACTTGGCGACCTGCTTGTGCTTTTCGCCCAACTGAGTTATGCCACCTATCTTGTCCTGTTCAAGAATTTTGTATGCCGCTATTCGCTTGTGACGGTGATGAAGTGGATGTTTACCTATGCTTTTCTCTGCACGCTTCCGTTCTCATATTCGAGTCTTGTGGCAACCGACTGGCTTGCGCTTGGATGGGACGATGTGCTTGCCGTGGCGTTTATCGTGGTGTTTGCCACGTTTGTGAGCTATATGTTTATCATTGTCGGGCAGAAGAATCTGCGTCCCACGGTGGCTGGAATGTACAACTACGTGCAGCCCGTAGTGGCGTGTGTCGTGACGGTTTGTCTCGGGCTCGACTCGTTCAATGTGATGAAGGGGCTTGCCGTGGCGATGATTTTTGTGGGCGTGTTTCTCGTCACAACGAGCAAGAGCCGCGCCGACGAGCGCCGCGAGGCACGACGGTGACATGAAACGAAATCGGCGTCGTGTCTGCACAGGCACGACGCCGACCATATTGTGAAGCTTTAGATGCTTGCTGTTAGTTATTCTTTAACAACCTTCCAAGCCTGCTTGCCATTGTAGGTGGTCTCTACCGATTTGTAGCCAGAGGCAACGAAGTTGGTATGTGCGCCTTCGGCAGTGTTGTCGGCAGGATTGAAGCCTACGAATATGCCGCCCATGATTTTGATGGCGCATTTGCCATCTTTGTATGGCTCGTCCTTGCAGTTGATTAGATATTTAGCATCTCCTGTTGTCTCGAAAACGCCACCATAGATGTTGAGGTTGCATTGTCTATAGGCCTCTCTATAAGGTTTTATGCTTTGTAAATAGATACATTCAGAGTCCCCGTTTAATCCTCCTGCTGTTTTGAAATGACCGCCGTAAATATTCGCCGTGCCATTAACAAGTCTTAAAGCATAGCTGCCAGCTGCTCCTGAGTTGCCCTCGAGCGTGACATTGTCGTATATGTTTACGGTTCCAGAATTTGCTTGAACCCCGACTTCGATAGCTGCAGCCTGAGATGTTGTTGGGTTGGGATTGATAAGGACAGGGGCAATGATAGAGCCATTGCCTGAAATCGTCAAATTGCTATTTTTGCGGACACTCAATGTGTATAGGCTGCCTGTTTCTGTTGGCTCTAACTTTAAAACGCTACCGTTTTTGAATACTAAATTCGACTTTGAATGGCAAGTTGTGATAGTAGCTGTGCTTATGTTTGAACTAATGGCAGTTACAGAGCCTCTTTTGAAAGACCCTTCAAGTTCCGCTTCTGTTGTAGCCTCCACAGCCGGCACAACTTTCCAGATGGTGCGGCCGTCGGCAGCTGTGCCGTTTGCGATTGATGCATAGCCAGGGGCTACGAAGTTGGTGCCGTTGCCCTCAGCCTTGCAGTCGCCAGGGTTGAATCCAATGAACGTGCCGCCGGTAACGATGATTTTCGCTGTTCCGTTTTTGCGGTTCGCGTCATAGCAGTTGAGTACGAACTCATCGGCTTTCTCTGCGTCAGGATATTTCTGCTGCACCTCGAATGTTCCGCCTTTTATTTCCGCAACACCTTCGGTTACATAGACTGCATGGATGTTGCCGTTGTAGTGTCCGCCCTCGATGACAAGATGTCCTCCGCCCTGAACATCGATAGCGTAGCAGTCGTTGGCTTTGGCGATGACATCACCGTCGCCTGAAAGAGTCAGTTTGCTGTCGGTGCCTCTTACAGAGAACAGAGACCAGCTGTTTGGCACGCTTGGGTTTTCCCACAAGTCGGTGGTGTTTTTCACCGTTTTCCCGTTGAGGTTCACTGACATTGTTTTGCCTGGTTGCACAGCGATTGTGCGGTCAAAGTCAACGTTGTCGCTCAGCGTCACCGCTCCACCGATTTGCGAAGCTGTGTAGAGAGCGCCGAGATTGTAGTTGGTGGTTGCAAATGCCGGTTCGATGACCACATTGAAGTCAGTGGTGTTTGTGAGCAGCGAGCCGTAGATGTTTGTGCGGTAGTTGCGCTGCACTGGCACGTTTGTGAACGTGCGGTTCTGCGGACCTCCATAGTTGAAAGCCACGTCGACAGTCGCCTTGTCAGCACCTACGAGCAGGTAGTCCATCGACAGGTATTTGTAGCCGCCGGCAACGGGAAACTCTCCGTCGGATGCTGTCGGAATGGCTTTCATAGTGAATGTGCGGTCAGCCTCGTCGGAAACTTCGCCGGTGGCAAGGTTAAGCGTGGCGAATGCTTTTGCCACAACTTCGGTCTGGGTCACTTCCAGTCCGGAGGCCTTGGCGGCGTCAAAGTCGTCGGTTCCTATGTTCACCTGCGCGAACGGACGTGTAAGTTTGACGTCAACACTTTGATTCCCGCTTACGGTGATTGTTTCTTTCTTGAAGAAAGCGTCGCAATTGTCGCTGTTGTTGTTCACCTTGCTGTAGTCCACACTCACTTCCTGTGATGCCGGATTGAAAGTGTATGGAGAATCGGTTGTGGCGTCAGCCCAGAAAATCACGTCGTAGGATTTGCCGGAAGTCAGTTTCAGGGTTACCGATTTCTTGAGGTTGACCATTTCGGCTTCTCCCACAACAGTTGTCTCGTCGCCGAACACCTTCAGAGGAGTTGATTGCCCAGCCTCATACACTGCATATTGCAGATGTTTCGCCGTCAGTCCGTCGGCAAACGCACGGGTGCCCATCTCCGAAGGCAGTTGCGCTGTGAATGTCACGGTCCCCTCGTCGCCTGTCTTCAGGCCGTTGTCCATCTCATCGTTACACGATGTCACGAGCAGCGCCGCGGCTGCAATCGTGAAAGTGGAAAGTAGATACCTTTTCATTGTTTTGGTTGGTTTTTGTTTGGTTAAGTCTATAATTTAGTTTTGTTTGGTCAAGTTTGTCGGATGTTTCGGGGCTGTGCCCCAATATTGGCACAAGCACCCGCGCTTAGCGGAACGCCGACAATGCGTCGCGTTGCGAGGTGCTTGTGATTTTTATAATTATTGTTTGGGAATGGAATGTCGTAATGAGAGCACAATTTAAGCAAAAGCAACGGAAAGTGAAGATGAGAGAAATGAACTGCAAGTGGTTGAGAATGAGC